>PPYF01099153.1_pt1 | contig 37276 bp, 41 predicted proteins | sample 1559871 | NCBI WGS metagenome assembly PPYF01 (sample SAMN08240021, study PRJNA423297) | Human gut metagenome, whole genome shotgun sequencing project.
TCCGTCAAGACACGGGCTATCTTGGTCGGTCCGTTCCCGGCAAGGCATAAGCTGTATATCTGTCTTACTACCGGGGCGGCTTCCCCGTCAATGATGAAATTTTCGTCCTCGTCCATGAGGTAGCCGTACACGGGCTTGCTTGTGACAGGTTTCCCGCTCATGCCTTTTGACCTCTTGACTGCTCTGATTTTCTTGCTCGTATCCCTCACCAGCCATTCGTTGAAAATGTTACGCAGCGGCGCAAAATCGTTGTCGCCCTGTGCGCTGTCAACGCCGTCATTGATAGCAATGAAACGGACGTTTTTCTGTGGGAAAATCATTTCCGTGTACATTCCCACTTGTAAGTAGTTTCGCCCTAACCTTGACATATCCTTGACTATGACGGTTCCCACAAGTCCCGCTTCAATGTCGGCAAGCATGGACTGGAAGCCGGGTCTTTGGAAGTTCGCCCCGGAATAACCGTCGTCCGTGTACCATTTCAGATTGCCGAAGCCGTTCTGTTTTGCGTAGGTTTCAAGGATTCGCTTCTGGTTGGAAATGGAATTGCTCTCGCCTTGCAGCTCGTCCTCATGGGATAATCTCGGGTAAAGGGCGGTAATGAGTTGTTGGGTGGTCTGTCTTGACATAATATCCTCCGTTTCCGACAGCCAGCCCACTATTCCGTAGGTTTATTATACCATAGGGTGGGGCTGGCTGTACAGTCCTTTTTGCTACTTTATGGCACATTAGAATGGTGTTTTTTTAATAGGGCTTATCGCTGTTATTGCGGTAGAAAAATCCATGCTCTTGTGCTAAAATATAAAAAACAACGTGGTTCCCGTCCTTTATCTGCTCCCATTGTTCCACATAGGCATGGGCTTTCGCCATTTGGGGGCATTTTCCGTTGTCGTTCCCAAACGTCCAGCTTTTCATAGCCGGGTCTGTAAATCCCTTTCTTTTCAGCCGTTCCACTTCCTCCCGGTGCTTCTGCTCCCGGTGGTTGGCTTCCAGTGTTTCCCGGCGTTTCCGCTGGCAGTCACATTCTTTTGGGTGGCGGTCACGTCCGAAAAAGGTCTTGCCCTCCGGGAAGTAGGCTTCTTTGGGCTGGCGGCAGCTCCCGCAATACAAAAGCCCGTCCTCGCCCGTGTAGTCCTCCGGCTCTGCTTCCTGTGCCGTGGCAAGCCGGAAAATGGCGTTATCATAATCACTCAGCTCCGCAAGCTCTTTTTCTGACAGAAAGACGTTTTCATATCTGCCGAAAGGGGCGGGGGCGGTCTGTCCTGTCTTTATCTCTCCCTCTCTCTTTATCTCTAACTCTATATCTATCTCTTTCTCTATCTCTATCTCTGGTGGACAAATGTCCGCAGCATATGGTGGACAAATGTCCGCCACGGCTCCCGGAAGTGCCTTTTGCTCCTGCAAAGCCCGCCTTGCACGGCGTTTGCGCTCCCCCTCGGTAGAGGACTGACCGATTAGAAGCTCAATGTTGCTCATGTACAAAGCCCCGTTCTGCAACGGCTCTACAAGCCCCAGCTTCATAAAAATCTGCAAAGCCCTCTCCACTGTGCCGACTTGCTGGCGGGTGATTGTAGCTATCATTGGTGCGGTGTAGGGGATATTCTCGTCAAGCTGGAGCTTTCCCCCGTTTTTCAATGATTTTAGGTACAGCTTCAAGAGAATGTTTGAGTAGAGCATACCGTCCTGCATACTTTCCAGCAGCACGATAGCGTCCTCGTCAAAATAGCTCTCTTTCAGCTTTAGGTAGTAATATTTGCGGTTGTCTTCCATTCGTTCCTCCTTTGGTCTGTTTTGGGCTTCTGTTACGCTTTAGAACGCCGTTTTAGAGGTAAAAGGATATAAATATCGTCTACCCTTTGAGGGCGGTCAAAAAAGCCTTGATTTACGGGCTTCTTTCATAGCCTAAATGCGTAGAAAGGTGGTATCTTTTCCGTTGTCGCTCGGCTTCTTTCCGGCGGCGTACTTTTGCGGCGCAATCCGGGCAGTATTTCCCCCTGTTGGATTTGGGGAGAAAATACTCGCCGCACTCGGTACAGCGTTTTCTGTCTGCCCGGTGCAAAAGGGCGGCTTCCAGTTTCCCGTCTAGCGGCAGCACGGCAATCCGAAACCAGCGGCATAAGAGGGAATAGCTGATACTCTGCACACACACGCAAGGCTCGCCGTTATCCAGTAAAATACAGTTGCCGTTATCGTAGTTGCAGCACTCATGCACAAGGCGGCGGGCGGCTCTGTACTGTGGGTAGTCCATGTAGGGGCGTTTACCGTTCATTTTCCCGCCCCTTTCCCCGTTCCGGCTCACGCCTTAAAATCTGCTCGATATTGCCCTTGACGGTCTGCAATTCCCGGACATTCTTTTTCTTCTCCCGGTACTCGTTGTAAAGGGCGTTTTTCTCTTTGGTAAGCTGCTCAATCTCGGTCTGTAATGCTTTGGATGCTGGCAGCTTGGAGATTCCCTGTGCCTTGAAATACCGGGCGGCGGATTCGGAAATGATAAACTCGCTTTCGTGCTGCTCCCGGTAGGCTCTCCGGGCTTTCTCTGTTTTCTGCGCCCGCAATCCGTCACGGGCTGGCTTGGTCTTGATATAGGCTAATAGCTGCTTCTGCAAGTCCTTTTTCTCCCGCAAGGTGCTTTCCACGGCTTTCAGTTTTCCGGTGGTTTCATGCAATCCCGCACTGGCGGCGGCAAGGGCGGCTTCCAGTTCTTCCGGGGAAGAAAAGCCGGATTCCTCATAAATACTCATGGTCGCCGCCATTTGCTTTAGGTTGTGGACAGCCGCCCAGCGGTCATATCCTATGCCCTTGCCCTCGGCTCGCTTGGCTTCCCGGTCTACCATGCGCTGTACGCTGTCCTGTTTCGGTGCGTTTATGGCGGCTCTGCCTCGCTGTAAGCGGTCTTTTATGCTGCGGGGGTATTCCTGTTTGGGTATGGGCTTTTCGGCGGCTCTGATGGCGTTCTGTGCGTTTCGGGTGAGTGCTTCCAGTACGGCGGCACGGTCAAAATCATCACCTAATTTCCGGGCGGTGATTGGCTTCGTCCTGTCCGGCGTGAGATAGGACAATCTCCCCCGGCTCTCCTTGACGGTCACTCCCTGTTGCAGCAGCTTCCCGGTGAAGTCCTCAAAGGAAACGGAAGCGGACAGGGCGGCGCGGATCGTGCGCCGCAGCTTCTCCTTATCGGTTTCAAATTTCGTGGTCTTGGGCGGCTCCCCTGTGGCGGCAAGGGAAGCGTTCTCCTTATCCAGTGCGGCTTGTCCTTTCCGCTTCGCCCAATACTCACGCTCGGTAATGCGCTTCTTGCTTCCATGCAGCAAGTCAATCTGATAGAGTGAATATTGCCGCTGTGGTTATGCCCGTCCGGGTGGGTGCATACCAACGCTTGGTGTCCGGGGAAATGCTCTTTGCAAAACCATTCGCCCAACTCCTGCGCCCGTTCTACGGTCAAACTGTTGTCGGCTGCGTCACGGGGGTCAAAACTGATAATATAATGGTGGCTCTTTACGTCCTCCCGCTTTTGGTTTTTCCCATAGTGGAGATTGGAACGCATACACGCTATGGCGAAATCCTCCCCGCCGCAATTAAGGGAAGATATGCGGTAATCATCACGTGGGATAAGCCGCCCGTTTTTGTCCAGTGTGGGCTTCATAGTAAACTCGTCATGCTCAAAGGTTAGGTACTGCTCGGCAGCTCCATAGTCGGCGTTTTTAGAGCTGATATGTTTGAACGTTGCCAACGGCTTCACCTACTTTCTGCAAGACTTCAAACTTCAAGGCGGCAAGCTCTGCTATGGCGGCTCGTACCTCTTGGGAGAGGGCGTTATAGGGTGCGCCGTATCCGTTCAGACAGCGGGCAATCTGATTGAGGTTGCCGCCGATTTTCCCGTACTCGGCGGTGAGCTTCCCAACGGCAGATAACAATTCATCATTGACCGGGGAAACGGTAATAACGGGCTGTATTCTTGACTTGGTAAGGGCTTGCCGGATAAACTCGGACTGGCTCATTTTGCAGAGAGTGACACGCTCGGAAAACTCGGCGTATTCTTCCTCGGTCAAGCGTGTCTTTATTACCCGGTGGCGGTGGGGCGTGTTGTATCTTTTCATGGTCGTGAACCTCCTTTCATGGGTGGGATTTTTCAAGCGGCGCAAGCCGCAAAAAGGCGGGTTTGGGCTGGCAACCCCAACAAGATCCCCGCAGGACAAAATGAGCCGTAAGGCGAAATTTGGTACTGTGGTAGAATCTTGCTCTAAAAAAATAGCGGCTTCCTCTGTGTGGGCTTCCGCTGATACCCTCGACGGGCGGGGCGGGGATTCTGCCAGCTTATGCGGCGGTATTTCTCCCTCTAATACCTACAACACCACGCAAGGCAGAATTGACGGAGATTTGCGGAAATTTTTTCATTTTCTTTCCATTTCTCACGCCACAACAAATTTGAAAGCTGCAAAAAAGGCGCAAAAAAACAGGAAACCGTTTCTTGATTTCCTGTTTCGGTGTGCTGCCTGTCATGGGCGGCGGTTATTCAGTTTTAGGTCGGCTGTTCATCAAAGCGAAACTGGAACAGGGCAGTGATAAGCCGTCGTTTTATGCTGTCCTCTGTGTCTTGGTTGACATGCCCGTTTTCAAGGGCGGCAAGCCGGATTTGCTTTCCGTAATGCCGTAAAACTTCGTCCACGGCTTCCGGCTCCCCGCTGGTCGCCCGGACAATCGTTTCATACGGCACAAGTTTAAGGTTCCCCATGTAAAAGCACCTCCATTTCCTCCTGCAACATCTGCAAGGCACTATGTAAGTGATGCCATACCGTACTTTTTCCATTCCCGTATATTTCCCCTATTTCCCGCTGTGTATAATTCCCGAAAAAGTAAAGATAAATGACTTCTCTCTTTTTCTCCGGCAGCGATAGTAGGGCATCGGCAAGCTCCCCATTGGTGAGGATGATTGTCTGACCGCAGATTGTAACGGGGTATTGTTCGTAGGGTGATTTGAGAGCTTCATCTGATGTGTTTAGAGGATAGAATTTTTCTTCTGTGAGATATTCAAAGGATATTTCTCTTTGCCGCCGCCTGTTCCGGTCACGCCATGCGTTGATAGCCGCATAGCGTATGACGACTTTGCAGAAGCCGTTGAAAGTATACATGATGTGTTCTTTATATGCTTCCGTGCAGGTCATAGAAAATTCCTCCTTTCTCCCACATGGGGCATTGCATGGTTTACGGTTACTGTTTTCAGTCTGATTCTATCTTGTATTCATATGGATAATAATTCTGTAATTCATATATATCTATTTCTTTCCCCGCATACGTCTTAAACCAGTTTTCATAGTCTGGGTTATTCCAAACTGTGCCATCTTCAAAAACAACTTGCTCTAAACAAATCAATGAATATGCAACTTGATTCGCTTCACCATTTCCAACTTTCGGAAAATCCTCCATGATTTCACCATCATATAGTGACCAGCCGCCACGGTATTCTTCGGTTTGATGGGGTAAAATATTTGTCTTTGTCCAAACAATATTTTCAAAGCTGCTTTCCGTACTACTGTCAAGGAAATTCCAATATAGCTTTAGCGGTGAACCATTTTCGCTATAAGCCAACATACAATATTGGGTTTCTACAATGGTACTGTCGGTATTGTTTGTAAGTATATCGTGAATATAAGGTGCGCCATCTTCATAATGGAGAATATCTGCGCTTTCATGGATAATAGTCATAGTACTTTTTTTGTCTGCGACAATATCATTTGCGTTTGTTTTCGGGTCACTGACAGCAGACGTATCATTCGTTTTACTATCAGTTGAAGCTATTGCAGACGTGGCAAATAAGCTAACAGTAACAAGTATGATAAGACAGGCAGATAAAAAAGTAATGGCTGTCATTCGTTTTGTGTTCATAATTGCGGTAATCCTTTCTTCAATAGCATTTTTGCTGAAATTATTACAAAGCGGTGACAACCCACTTTTCTTTGCTTCCATACTGATAAGCATTAACGAATAGGCAGATTTTGATTTATCGCCAAATTGTCGTATAACACTTTCATCACATGCCAGTTCAATATCACGATTGAAAAGAATGTACATTACCCAAACAAAAGGATTGAACCAATGAATACAAAGGGCATATGTAACAATCAACTTTGCAATGGTATCAAAACGATAAATATGCACATATTCATGCGAAAAAATATATCGTAACTGATTTATATTCTTCCAGTCCGTTTGCTTCGGCATTAAAATAACAGGATGTAAAATGCCATACGTCAACGGTGTGGAAATTCTATCTGATTGTTTAATCGAAATTCGCCGTTTTAAAGGGCGTTCTTTTATCCATTGTTCTACATAGGCATTATTGACTGGTAAAGCTGCCTGAAATTCAATCCGGCAACGCAAATAAGATACCGTGAAAAATGCAGCAAAAAGTATCATTCCAGTACACCAGACAACAAACCAAATAGAAACCGGCGGGATATTTGTTATCGGCTGCTCCATGCCGTGTATCATCACAAAATATTCCCGGGACACTGCAGAAGTAATATTGTCTGTTTCTGCTTCAAAAAATGCGGGCGTAGATATACGGTGGTTAATAAGCGTATAAATACTAAATGCAGACGGAATTAGGCAGACTATTTATTGCTATTGCCCGAATCATCACAACTGCAATAATAAAAACAGCTCCGGAAAAACTCACTTCCAGTAAAGTCATACATATCACCTCATTCCAAATCTGCAACAATTTTTTTCAGCTTCTCAATTTCTTCAGCAGTGTGTTTTTTCCTACTCAACAGGGCAGCAAATAACTTGTCCGCAGAACCATCATAAATTTTGTTAATCAGCTCATTTGTTTCGGCTTCCTGTATTTCTTCTTTGGGAATAAGCGCATGACACATGAAATTAGGTTCAGAACGTTCAATAGCTCCTTTTTTTATACAACGCTTAATAAGCGTATAAGTAGTGTTTTTATTCCAGCCAAACTCTTTAGTAAGAACATCTGCAACATGCTTTGCTTGTACATCACCCTCTTTCCAAAGAATGTCCATAACTTTTAATTCAGAGTCGAAAAGTTTTACAGTTTCTTTATCCATGCAGTATACACTCCTTTCAAATAAGACTGTAGTAGTCCTTGCTATATAGACTACTACAGTCTTATTCAAATGTCAATAGATAAAAACATGCTTTATGAGATAAGGAATGAGATGGATTCCGCCGTCGTCGGCATTGTGGGAATGTGTATAACTGGCTGTCTTATGGAGTTGTGGGTAACTCTGTTTGCAGGACGTGGGAAAGCTGCACTTTAGCTTTTCCATGTGCTGTGAACAGAGTTATCCATGACGGAATAGCCTGTTATGCACATTTCCACAATGCTTGTCTTTTGGTTTTTGGTTCGGAATAGTGTGGTGCTGGCGGTCTATCTGTTGTTTTTAGTTTCTGCTTCTTTACCGTACATGAGCATTCGCGCCGGGGTTGTCGTTGCCGTAGCCCTCCATGAGATTGATCACGCCCCAAATGCCAAGCCCTGCTCCAAGAGCGATAACAAGTGTCTGCAAAACATCTACTGCGCTGTTGAAAAATGCCATGAATATATCCTTTCTGCCGCGTCTGTGGCTGTTCGACAAGCGAACAAAAGGCGGTCATCGATTGGTCGCCGCCGCATAAAAAAACCGCCCTGTATAAAAGGCGGTGTCCCCACGCTGCGTAAGTTCTGCGGCGCGGCGGTATTCAGTTGTAAGGGTTGGGCGGTACGCTGCCCGGTAGGGGCGCGTATCAGATAGCCCGTGTTTACGTTCTTAATCTCCGATCAGCTCCTTAAAAATATTTTTTATGAATGACAGATAGGAAAGGGGCTTTTTCCGTAGCAGTCGGCGGTGTGGGAATGTGGGTAACTGGCTGTTTTATGGGACTGTGGAAAACGCTGTTTGCAGGACGTGGGAAAGCCGCACTTTGGCTTTTCCATGTGCTGTGAATGGCGTTTTCCATAGCCCCATAGCCAGTTATCCACATTTCCATGCCGCAAATCTTTTAAGCCCTTTCACTGTTTCGGGACAAGCCCCATGCGGCGGCTATTTCCTCCGCGTAAAGCTCCACATAAAGGCGTTCCATTTCTTCCCGCACCCGCCAATACTCCCGTATTCCCGCGTCAATGGCGACTGCCATATCCAGCAGCCACTTCATTTCAAGCTGCTTTTGTAATTTCTGCTTTTTCTTTCTGATACGCTTATTCATGGTTTGCGTCCTCCTGTAAATGAGCCCGGTTCTTCTCGTAAAGTCGTTCACAATCCTTGATAAATTTCCGCAGGGCAGCCTGCCGCCGCTGTTCCTCCCGGATTTTGGGGTTGACAAGCAGGGTAAGCCGCCCTTTGTCTGTGCCGGGGCGTTTATTCACTGTCTGCGTCCTCCTGCAAGCCCTCCCCGTCGATCTCGTAAACGTCAAATTCCTCGTCTGGCTTCACAATGGCGGGGCGGCGTTTGATGTGCTTCTCCATGTCAAAGGCGTTTTTCGGGTCTGCGTCGGAAAGGTACTTGTATTTCGGGTGCTTCGTTATGTCGAATTTATCCGAAAAGAACGGGCGCACCCCGCGCACCTGTAAAATGCACTTGCCGCCGTCCATAACGGCGATCTCGTCCTGCGTCATAAGCTCTTTGCCACATTGTCAAGTGGTGAATTGAAAAATAAATCACAACGCAATAATTGTATTGACACAATACAATTATTGGGATATAATACAAAATATCCGGAGGTTGATTATGGAAGAACTAAAAAACAATACTGCTTTAAAGGAGCAGCTTCGTAAAGAACGTTTTACTTCTAAAAATGATTTATTAATATGGCTCTCAGATGCTAAAAAGCGAATATCAAAAAAATCTGAAACTGATAATTTGCATTCTGCCGCATTTTACCATGCGTACGAAAGCTTACTGAATAAATTTGAAGAGAAAATAGCTAATACAATATTATTTACATATTTAGAAGATTGCTGGTATTATGAACTAAGCATTTCTTATTCCGGAGCCCAGTTATCTTTATACCATGCAAACTATGGCCAAATCGGAGAAAAAGGAAATATAGTAGTTACTACAGATCAACACTTTCGTCTTATAACAGTAGACACTAAATTATTAACAGTAGAAGAATATGCGACTACATATGGCGTAAATACAGGAACAGTCCGGCAATGGATTCGACGGGGTAAAATTAGAAATGCAATCAAATTGGGGAGTGAATGGAGAATTCCTGAATTGACAGATATGCCAACAAGAGGTTATCAAAGCGGAATATATATGTGGACAGAATATTTAAGAGATTTACCAAGGGAATACGAATTTTTCAGAAAATATAGTACAGCCCTATTCAATCAAGATCCATTGAATAAAAATATTTTTCAAGTATCTTTTGTTGCTCAAGGCGTAAAAGCAAAAAATATTACTTGTAATACTCAAGAAAGAGAAAAAATAGAACTATTTATGATTACCCATCCTCAAATCCACTATTTCGGTCTTCCTGACGATGGATTAAATGTATCCATATCATGTATAAATGAAACTGGAGAATTCTAAAACAAAAATTTTGATAGGAGATAATAAAATGAATACTCAAAAGATATATAATATTTTTTGTGATGAAAGTAGACAAGATCTGCTTGCTCGTCAACAGTCTATAAACAAAAATAATTGTTACTGCTGTATTGGCGGATTGATGATTCCACTTGAAGCCCGGAATCGCATAAAAAGTGAAATACAAGGATTGCAAAAAAAATACAACACATACGGAGAATTAAAGTGGGGAACTGTTTCGAGAAATAAAATCAATTTCTATCTAGATTTAATTGACTATTTTTTCGAAGAACCAGAACTCTCTTTTAGGACTATAGTAATAGATGCCCGAAAAATAAATAATACTATTTATAATGATTCCGACCAAGAATTAGGATATTATAAATTTATTATCAAATGCTTGTTCACTGGCTTAACCCTAATGCAACATATCGAATTTATACAGATCAAAAAACCAACAGGGACAAACAGCGGCTAAAAGAATTAAAATTAATCTTAAATCGTTCATACTATTGTAAATCACCGGTACAATCTATTCAGGCTATAGATTCTAACCAATCACTGGTTTTGCAAATGGAAAATATATTGATGGGAGGCGTTGGATACAAATACAACTGGAACCATACTGGAATTTCATCTTCAAAAAATTTACTTGTCCAAAAAATCGAATCACATTTAAACCATGAAATTTGCCATACAGATAAAAGTGAGGCCAAATTCAATGTATTTGTAATTTCTTTAAAGGGAGGCTGTTAAATCTGAAGCAGAATATAAACAATATTTTGTTGATAATTATTGTCATAAAAGCCCTTTGGTTACTTTCGATGGGTTATCCATAATGTTTTATCCGGATATGTTCGAACATGCTTTTTATCGAAGGACAAAAGCCGCTTGGAAGGCACCTAAAGATCGTCTTGATAATGATAGGTGTACAAGACTTCCTTGGATAAAGCCAATATTAGAAGATGAAACTATAGAACTAAAACAAGGATACGATAAAGCCCGACATATATATGATAATAAAAGTCGTGTAGCTTTCCTGCCGTCTCAAAATTACTTGGTAGTAATCAGAAATGCAGGGACAAGCTGGAGATTCGTTACTGCCTACATAGTAGATAATCAAGAAACAGCAAATAAAATTTTAGCCAGTCCAATTTGGTGCAAATAAAAAACCACTGGTTAACCGGCCCAGTGGCTAAAGCCTTTACAGATCCCAAGCTATCAGCAAAGGATTACGATAATAATTGTACCCCAAAAAGCAAGTATAGTCAATAGCTATTTTGGCTTTTCTAAATTCCAAAATTTGTATAAAATCAACAAAATACCGTTTATTTGATAGGCAACCCAATAATAGGAGGTTGCCTTATATCTACTCTCTCAAATCAATTACCTCACTGACAAAATTATAAACTCTCCTAACTTTCTGGCATTTCTGCCCATCCCCAGCCTTTTAGCCACACCTGAATACTTCCGTCATAATCCTTGCCCCCAGTCGAAAACCATCAATAAACATCTCAGAAAACTCATAGGGGATTTCATCCAGCTGTTCATCCATGATTTCTACAAAGCGTTTATCAAGCGGCGGTTCTAGCCTGCTCAGGGTTTCAAGCTTTTTGCAATGATGGTAATTCCCAAATCCATGGTTACCAGCTCTTTAATCATGGACACATTATCCAGCTCCATCATCACGTTAAACTCTGCCAGGCTCATGTCCCTGGCGCCCAGATGCTTCTCAAACGGCTGCCTTGTGCCTGCACTGCGGCTGCGCAGAATCAGCTTTTCATGGCGTATCTCCTCCACGGACACGGTCTTGGCCCTGGCCAGGCGGTGCATGGGAGAGACAGCCAGACACAGGTAATCCGTGTCAGGAAGCAGCAGGAATCATATTGACCATAGCAGTCATGCTGGCATCCGGCTTTCTGTTGACACGAATCACAAAACGGCTTCACCTGCCTAACGTTACCGGTTATATCATTGGGGGAGTCATCATCGGGCCCTGGTGCCTGAACCTTGTCCCTTCACAATATATTGAACAGATGGATTTCATCACGGACCTTGCCCTGGCATTCATTGCATTTGGAGTAGGAAAATATTTTAAACTGTCATCCCTGAAAGCCAATGGGAAGAACATGGTGATTCTGACCCTGTTGCCAGAGGGCCGTTTGTGGACACCATCCTGCAGGTAGCTGCCCTGGACGATGCTGTCTCCCTGATTGCCTTCAGCGTGTGCGCGGCCTTTGTCCAGGCCAGCTCCTCAAACGGCTCTGTGACGGTTTCCCAGATTGCATTTCCGGTGCTCTTTAACCTATTGGCGCTGGCGCTGGGCGGATTATCCGGTGTGGTGCTCAGCAGGCTGATACACAAACGCCGCAGCAAGGATCACAGCCTGGTTCTGGCCTGTGTCACCATTATGGGCGTGGCCGGTATCTGTACTTCCCTTAATGTTTCTCCCCTGTTAGCACGTATGGCCTCCGGCACAGCCTATATCAATGCCAGCTGCAACAAACACCTGTTTAAGCAATTAAACCAGTTCACGCCTCCCCTCCTGGTGGTGTTCTTCGTGCTTTCCGGCATGAGGCTTTCCATCCCCAGCCTAGCAGCTGCCGGCGTGAGCGGCATTGTTTACTTTCTGTTCCGCATTATACACCGGCTCTGCCCTGGGCGCCGCGGTTACCCACGCTTCACCGGAAATCCGCCGTTACTTTGGCCTGGCGCTGATTCCTCAGGCAGGTGTTTCCATCGGCCTGGCTGTACTGGGACAGCGTATGCTCCCCGCAGAAAGCGGCCAGCTGCTTTCCACCATCATTCTGTCCAGCGGGCGGCTGTTGCTGATAAGGCGGCTGTTGCTGGTAAGGCGGCAGTAAACAGACCATCTGCAACTAAAGCAGAAGAGGCTGAACAACCAACTGTGCATAAAGCGGGCGCAACGGCCCTGGAGGAACATGAACTAAAAAAATCCCAGACAGCAGTAAGGAAACGAATACTACTGTACCAACCCGGCAAATCCCTCCAATACATCTAAGTGATTTGGGACTACTTGGCGCCTAATCCGGCATTTTCAGGTCAAAAAAAGCCAGCTCCGCACATTCGAAACTGGCTTTTATATATATTTATTCTTACTTAATTATTCTTACTTAACCAACAGTGATTTGCCTGTCATTTCCCTAGGCTGCTCCATTCCCATGAGCTCGATAAGGGTAGGTACGATATCGCACAGGGCACCGCCTTCACGCAGCTTATAGGATGGGTCTGCATTTACCAGGATGAACGGTACAGGGTTGGTGGTATGGGCGGTAAATGGCTCGCCGGTCTCATAGTCCACCAGCTGCTCTGCGTTTCCGTGGTCCGCACAGATGAACATAACGCCGTCCGCTTCCTTGATGGCCTCCACTGCACGGCCCACGCAGGCGTCCACGGTCTCGATGGCCTTGATGGCTGCGTCCTCAACCCCGGTATGGCCTACCATGTCAGGGTTGGCAAAGTTGATAATGATGACATCGTATTTACCGGATTTGATGGCTTCCACCAGCTTATCGCACACGCCGTTCGCGCTCATCTCAGGCTTTAAATCATAGGTGGCAACTTCCTTTGGAGAAGGAACCAGGATGCGGTCCTCACCCTCGTTGGGTTCTTCCACACCGCCGTTAAAGAAGAAGGTCACATGAGCATATTTCTCAGTCTCCGCAATCCTCACCTGTGTCTTTTTGTGGGCTGCCAGGAATTCGCCAAAGGTATTGGTGATGCTCTCCTTCTTAAACGCAACCAGCTTGTTTTGGATGGTCTCATCATAATCCGTAAAGCATACATACACCAGGTCCAGCCTTTTCTCCCTTGGGAAGCCGTCAAAGCTGTCGCCGCAGAATGCACGGGTAATCTCCCTTGCACGGTCCGGACGGAAGTTGTAGAAAATCACGGAATCCTTGTCCTGGATTGTTGCCACAGGCTTGCCGTCCTTCATCACCACAAAGGGGATAACGAACTCATCTGCCTTGCCATTGTCATAAGAAGCCTGGATGCCTGCCGCAGCGCTTTCAGCCTGATTTCCTTCGCCCTTTGTCAGAGCACTGTAAGCCAGCTCCACGCGGTCCCATCTCTTATCACGGTCCATGGCATAGTAACGTCCCATGACAGATGCCACCTCGCCTACGCCAATCTCCTTCATCTTTGCTTCCAGCTGCTCCACAAAGCCTTTTCCTGATTCAGGAGGTGTATCGCGGCCATCCAGGAAACAGTGTACATAAACCTTCTTTAAGCCGTTCTTCTTAGCCAGCTCCAGCAGGCCGTAGATATGGGTGTTGTGGCTGTGTACGCCGCCGTCAGACACCAGTCCGAACATATGAAGGGCAGAATCATATTTTTTGCAGTTTTCAACTGCTGTAAGGAACTCCGGAATCCGGAAAAAGTCCCCGTCCTGAATGGATTTTGTGATTCTGGTCAGTTCCTGGTATACGATACGGCCTGCTCCCATGTTCAGATGTCCTACCTCAGAGTTGCCCATCTGTCCCTCGGGAAGTCCCACCGCCATGCCGCTGGCCTCGCCCTTTACAAAGGGGCACTGGCTCATGAGCTGGTCCATAACCGGGGTTTTGCCCTCGCATACAGCGTTGTGCTCGCAGTTATCGTTCAGTCCGTAGCCGTCCAGAATCATTAATACGGTTGGTTTTTTACTCATTTTCAATCTCCTTCTGTTTTAAATGCCCTGCCGCCTTAGGGTGCGTGAATCCCACATTGGGACACGCTCCGGTCAGGGGCAGGGCACACATTCCGCTATTACTTGTTGTAATTTACAATCTTGCCAAAGTCAGGCTTTAAGGAAGCGCCGCCTACCAGTCCTCCATCGATATCCGGCTGTGCGAAAAGCTCCGGAGCGGAGGATGCGGATACAGAGCCGCCGTACTGGATACGGATTGCCTCAGCTGTAGCCTCATCATAAATCTCCCCAATGCATCCACGGATGGCTGCGCAAACTTCCTCAGCCTGCTCTGTGGTAGCCACCTTGCCGGTGCCGATTGCCCAGATTGGCTCGTAAGCAATGACTGCAGTCTTAGCCTGGTCAGCTGTCACATTCAGGAATGCAATCTTAATCTGCTGGCGAATCCAGTCAATGGTGATTCCCTGCTCCCTCTGTGTCAGTGTCTCTCCGCAGCAGACAATCGGTGTGATGCCGTGTTCAAAGGCCTTTAACACCTTTTTGTTCACGGTCTCATCTGTCTCCGCGAAATACTCGCGTCTCTCGGAATGGCCGATGATTACGTACTTAACGCCGGCGTCTACCAGCATATTTGGAGAAATCTCGCCTGTATAAGCGCCCTTCTCCTCATAGTACATGTTCTCGGCTCCGATACAGATATTGGTGCCCTTAGCTGCTTCCATAGCAGGAATGATGTCAATGGCAGGCACACAGAATACCACATCCACATCCTCATTCACTACCAATGGTTTTAACTCGTTTACAAGGGCAACTGCCTCTGATGGAGTCATATTCATCTTCCAGTTGCCTGCTATAATTTTCTTTCTTGACATTGTATTTTACCTCTCCCTTTCACACAGAAATCCATCATTTATGGGAAACCCGAATTAAGCTTTGTTGTCAGCTGCAGCCACGCCTGGCAGTTCCTTGCCCTCCAGGAATTCCAGGGAAGCACCGCCGCCGGTGGAGATGTGGGTCATCTTATCAGCAAAGCCCAGTCTCTTCACAGCGTTGACAGAGTCGCCGCCGCCGATTACAGTGGTAGCATCTGCCAGGTCAGCAACCGCACGGCATACTTCCAGTGTGCCTTCTGCGAAGTTGGAGAACTCAAACACGCCCATAGGTCCGTTCCACACAACGGTCTTTGCGCCCTGTAATGCTTCCTTATAAAGCGCGATGGTCTTAGGACCGATGTCAAATCCTGACCAGCCCGCATCGATTACATCCACTACTTTATGCTCTGTGTCGTTGGAGAATTCTTTTCCTTCCACATGGTCAACAGGAAGCAGCAGCTTAACGCCCTTCTCCTCTGCCTTCTTAATCATCTCCAGAGCGTAATCCAGCTTATCTGCCTCACATAAGGAGTTGCCGATTTCCTGGCCCTGTGCCTTTGCAAAGGTGTAAGCCATACCGCCGCCGATAATCAGGGTGTCAACCTTGTCTAACAGGTTGTTGATTACATTAATCTTGTCGGAAACCTTGGCGCCGCCCAGGATAGCCACGAATGGACGAACCGGATTCTCAACTGCCTGCCCTAAGAATTTGATTTCCTTCTCCATCAGGTAGCCTACCACGTTCTCCTTGGTAAATCTGGTAACACCTACGTTGGAGCAGTGTGCCCTGTGGGCAGTACCGAATGCATCGTTTACGAAAATGCCGTCGCACAAATCAGCCAGCTCTCTTGCATAAGCCTCGCTTGCAGCATCGCCGTCTTTGAATTTGGTCTCCTCAACCCTGTAACGGGTATTCTGAAGGAGCAGAACCTCTCCGTCCTTTAACTCATGAGCTACCTTCCGGGTCTCAGGTCCTGTTACCTTTGGATCGTCCACAAACTTAACCTCTACGCCCAGTCTTTCGCTCAGAGCAGGAGCAACAGGAGCGAGGCTCATCTCCGGAACGGGCTCGCCCTTTGGCTTGCCTAAATGGGAGCACAGGATAACCTTGGCGCCCTGGTCAAGAAGCTTCTTTATGGTAGGGATGGCTCCGTCAATACGGTTATAGTTCTGGATGACACCTTCCTTTAACGGAACGTTGAAATCGCAGCGTACCAGTACCTTTTTGCCCTGTAAATCCTTTAAATCATCAACTGTTTTCTTGTTTAACATATGTCTATCCCCTTTCAGAGTCATTGATACATCCGGCGAACAAAGGGCCCGGCCCAAACGACCGGACCCTTCATGAGTCTACATAAAAATTACTGTCTTATTGTCACAATTAGCCTAACTCAGCAAAGTACTTGATTGTCCTTACCATCTGGCTTGTGTAGGAGTTCTCATTGTCATACCATGAAACAACCTGTACTTCGTACAGATCATCAGCAATCTGAGCTACCATGGTCTGTGTTGCGTCAAACAGAGAACCAAATCTCATACCGATAACGTCAGAAGATACGATGGCATCTTCGTTGTATCCAAAGGACTCGCTGGAAGCTGCCTTCATAGCTGCGTTAATGTCTTCCTTTGTAACGCCGGCCTTCTTAACAACAGCTGTTAAGATTGTGGTGGAACCGGTTGGTACAGGTACACGCTGTGCGGAACCGATTAACTTGCCGTTCAGCTCTGGGATGACAAGGCCGATAGCCTTGGCAGCGCCGGTGGAGTTAGGAACGATGTTAGCCGCGCCGGCTCTTGCTCTTCTCAAATCACCTTTTCTGTGTGGTCCGTCCAGAATCATCTGATCGCCTGTGTAAGCGTGGATGGTGGACATGATACCGCTCTGGATAGGAGCGTAATCATTCAGTGCCTTAGCCATAGGAGCTAAGCAGTTTGTTGTACAGGAAGCTGCGGAGATAATCTTGTCGTCAGCTGTCAGTACATGTTCGTTAACGCTGTATACAATAGTAGGAAGGTCATTGCCTGCCGGAGCGGAGATAACAACTTTCTTAGCGCCTGCGTCGATGTGTGCCTGAGCTTTGTCCTTAGAGCAGTAGAATCCTGTACACTCCAGAACTACGTCTACGCCGATTTCTCCCCATGGAAGCTCAGCAGCCTTTGGCTCCTTGTAGATGGTAATCTTCTTGCCGTCTACAGTGATGGAATCCTCTCCAGCCTCAACGGTGTGCAGACCCTGGCCATAAACGCCGGCATATCCGCCCTGTGCTGTATCATACTTTAACAGATGAGCTAACATCTTAGGATCGGTTAAGTCATTGATAGCTACCACATCGTAACCTTCTGCTCCGAACATCTGACGGAAAGCCAGACGTCCAATACGTCCAAATCCATTAATCGCTACTTTTACTGCCATGATTCAATTCCTCCTAATTTGTTAATAAATATATTTATTGTTAAATATTAATCAACCTCTTTCTATTGTAATCAATTTCTAATGAAATGGCAAGTCCTTTTTTTATTTTTACGGATATTTGACCTTTTTATACAAGAAAAGACTGGAATCTTGCCATTCGGGTATTTTCTGCTATAATGTTGTTATGAAATGCGTATGAAAATGATAGAAGCAAAGGAGAATCTCCAATGATATACGACTGCCATCTGCACACTGAATTTTCCGGTGACTCCAACACCCCTATCAGCCTGCAGATTGAGAAAGCCATAGAACTTGGCATGAAGGAGATGTGCATTACCGACCACCACGACTACGATTCCGGATTCTGCGACTGTGATTTTATCCTGGATATTCCCACCTACCTCACAGCCCTGCGCATGCTCCAGGCAGAGTACAGGGACCGCATCCGCATCAACATTGGAATCGAGCTGGGGCTTCAGGAGCATCTTAAGGAATATTTGGAGCACTTTGTAAAGCGTTATGGGGATTCCTTTGATTTCATCATCGGATCCAGCCATTTTGTGAAAAGCATGGACCCCTACGACCCCGAATACTGGAACAAGCGGGGCGAGGTGCCTGGCTTTGAGGATTTCTTCGAGGCCTCCCTGGTGCGTGTCAGAGACCTGTGCCACACCTTTGATTCCTTTGGCCATCTGGATTATGCGGTGCGCTACGCTCCCCACCAGAACGACTTTTACGACTGCCGGCATCTGAGCCAGTGGATTGACCCGCTCTTAAAGATTCTTATTGAAAACGGCAAATCTCTGGAGTGCAACGCAGGCGGTTTTAAGTACGGCCTGGGCCAGCCCAATCCCTGCCGGGAGATTCTTATGCGCTACCGGGAGCTGGGAGGCGAGATGATTACCATTGGATCCGACGCCCATACCCCGGAGTATGTGGGTTATGCCTTTGACACCTGCCGCGAACTGCTGCTGGACTGCGGTTACAAATATTTTACCGTGTACCATGGCAGGAAGCCGGAATTCATTCCTCTTTAGCCGGGGGACGGCTGTGGACAGCGTTTATGCACCTCATTCCGCACTTTCCGTCTTCATGGCCGTCTTCACATCCTTCAGGAACTGCTCCCATGCGTCCTTGTGCTCCACATAATACTTAGGGCAGAGTTTTTCATTTACATCATAATGGCGTATGACGTCCTTGGGCGTCAGTTTCAGCTGCCTGCAGAGGAAGGCCGTCAAATCCGCCAGGGATTCATATGTGGCATCATTGAACTTTCCGCTGTCGTCCGGATGGCACACCTCAATGGCAACCGTCGTGTTGTTTAATGGGGCATTGGCATAGGCAATCTCATTTACAGGAATGCACTGGATGACTTCCCCTTCCAGTCCCACCACAAAATGACTGCTGGCAGACGAACCGCTCTTTTGAGGGTCCTGGTCAGCCAGGCTGTCAAAATAGTCCCTGTTATTTTTAGCCGTGGAGCCGGGATTGGCCACATAGTGTATAACAATCTTATCCACCCTCTGCCGCCCCACGTCCGGCCTGGAAAATATATTCTTCCTTATGAAATCCTGCTCTACATAATCCGGCACCTCCACTGCCTTCAAATCCACGGTATATGGTCTCTCCCAGCCCCAGAGGTAATAACCTCCGCCCAGACCGGCACCTGCGCCCAACATCAGCACCAGCAGAAGCGCCAGGAAGGACACGCCTTTCCCGGAAGTGTTCCGGTGTTCTCCTGAACATGAATTTCCTGTCTTTTTATTCCTTTGGGACCGGCCGGCCTTCTTTCTGGCATTCCGGTCCTCCTGCGCCGTTCCGGCAGCAGGCTTTCTGGCCTCTGGCCCCGTATCTCCCATACCGGGCTTTCTCCTGGAAACCCGCTCACGTCTGGGCCTGCCTCCTATGTAGGAATCCCCCACAGGAGGATTCTGGCGGCCTGACGCCGGCCTGTTCGGCTCCAGCGGTACCTGCCGGATATCTTCGTAATCTCTCATCCCATCTATATCGTTAGTCCGTTCCTCTCTCATCCTTTCGTACACCTTTCGTTGATTCGCCACAGATTCTGTCACATGAACAATATAACATTTTTCAGCTTAAAACACAATGGATGTTGCATTTTATGAATCAATTTGTAAAATCTTAAAATAGATGCAACTTTATCATTGCCTCAGACGTCTAACAGTCAGAAGGATATGAAAGGAGGATGCAGATACATGGGCTTCCACAACCATACGGCGGAAACAGAACGTCTCCTTACGGAAAATTATGAACGCTACTACCGCCTGGCATTTAAGCTGATGCGAAACCAGGATGATGCCCTGGATGTAGTCCAAGAAAGCGCCTACCGGGCAATTAAGGACTGCAAAGAGGTCAGAAATAAAGACTACCTGTCCACATGGATTTACCGGATCGTAGTCAACACAGGCCTGGATATGCTGCGCAGGAAAAAGAAAGAAACCCCCACAGAAGAAATGCCGGAGACTCCCACGGAGGACCATTACCAGGACCTGGATTTAAAACAGATGATAAATCGGCTGGATGACAAAAGCAGAAGCGTCATCATACTGCGGTATTTTGAGGATCTTAAATTAGAAGATATTGCTGATATAGTAGGTGAAAACCTCAATACAGTAAAGGCCAGGCTTTACCGTACACTGAAAAAACTAAGGCTGGAACTGGAGCCGGAGCCTTCAGGCGGAAACCAGAACCATTTTTCAGAAAGGAGCCATGCTCATGAAACAGGAAGAAAACAGACAGATGGATAAGCTGAAATCAGATTATGAAAGCATACCGGTTCCAAAGGAAACAAAGGAACGCATGCTTGCGGGCATTGCCCAGGCAAAAAAAGAACAGAGAGGTGTGATTATCATGAAATTCGCAAAGAAGACTGGCGGGGCCGCTGCCGCTGCCATGATTGCCATTACCGTACTGGCCAACGCCACACCGGCACTTGCCAATGCCATGGAACAGATTCCGGTCATAGGATCCATCGCAAAGGTGGTAACCTTCCGCACCTATGAAGATAAAAAAGATAATTTTGAGGCAGATATCAAGGTTCCCCAAGTGACAATTGAAGGGACCGAGGGCGCCCAGGTACCGGCAAACAAATCCATTGAGGATTATGGCAATGAGCTCATTGCCATGTATGAGGAAGAATTGTCGAAGGACAACGGAGAGGGACACTATGGTCTGGATTCCCGCTATGAAGTGGTGACAGACAACAGCAAATATCTGTCCATCCGCATTGATACCACCCTTACCATGGCCAGCGGTACCCAGTTCGTCAAGGTATTTACCATAGATAAGGCTACCGGAAACGTCATCTCCTTAAAGGACCTGTTCCATGACCGTCCGGAAATGCTGGATGCCGTCAGCACCAACATAAAGAGCCAGATGGCGGAACAGATGGCAAAGGATGACTCTGTCATGTACTTCTACCAATCCGACATGCCGGATGAGGATTTCAAGGGACTTACAGGTGATGAGAGCTATTACTTCAATGAAAACGGGGAACTTGTGATTACCTTTAACGAATATGATGTGGCGCCGGGTTACATGGGTGCCGTACAGTTCACCATTCCCAGTTCCGTTACAGGTACCTTTTAAATACTGAATCCGGCCATGCATATTTTCCACCCCCGCCTTCCATACTAATACTGAGGTGATGAATATGATAGAGCGAGATGAACTTCCCATTGGATTTACCATGGAGCTGGCCATGAATCCTGAAGCCATGAGCCGTTTCTCCGGTCTTACGGAGCCGGAACAGGAACATGTGGTAAACAGGGCCAGAAACATAAAAAGCCATGAGGAAATGCGCAACTACGTGGAAAATATGTTTACGGAAGGATGATGGCACATGGACGGAATACAGATACCAGGAGGGCAGGAGCCCGGCAGACAGGACCCCCTGGAACTCCCAGGCAGAAACAGCAGCACCTATGGGGATGGAGACATTCCTGAAATTGATTTGCCCGGCGCAGACAGCGCCACCCATGATTTCCCTCAGGAATTACCTGAAAACCGCATGCAGTCCTGATGAACCAGGGCTGCATTTTTTTGCGCATTTTTAACCCATGCCTTCCCAGGCCTTGAAACGCACTATATATTGTGATATTATTATTTTTAACACAATATATAGAACGGAGGGTGTAATTTTATGGAAATACAGGAGTGGCTGGGAGCTGATAACCAGCTGGGAATCGATATCTGGAAACACAAATACCGTTATCAGGATGAAACCTTTGAACAGTGGCTTGGGCGCGTCAGCGGGGGAAACGGCACGATTGCAGGGCTGATACGGGAAAAGAAGTTTCTTTTTGGGGGAAGGATACTGGCCAACCGGGGCCTGGAATATGTTGGGCGGAAAATCACGCTCTCCAACTGCTATGTCATCGAACCTCCCCAGGATGAGATTGAGAGCATTTTTGAATGTGCGAAAAAGCTGGCGCGTACATACAGCTACGGCGGCGGATGCGGCATTGACATCTCTCTGTTAAGTCCCAGGGGAGCTAAAATCAACAATGCGGCCAAGGAGACCTCCGGAGCCGTTTCCTTTATGGACCTCTATTCCCTGGTCACGGAGCTCATCGGACAGAATGGACGGCGGGGCGCCCTCATGATATCCATTGACTGTTCCCATCCGGATGTGGAGCAGTTCATCGACATCAAGACCGACCTGTCCAGGGTCACCAAGGCAAACATATCCATCCGCATCTCCGATGCTTTTATGGAGGCAGTTAAGAACAACCGTGATTTTCTTCTCCACTACACAAGGGAAGCCACAGGCGAAATCATACAGCAGACTGTAAATGCGCGGGAACTGTTCCACCACATTGCAGAGACAAACTGGGACTACGCGGAACCGGGAGCCCTGTTCTGGGACCGCGTCAAGGAATGGAACCTGCTCAGCAATACAAAGGAATTTTCCTATGCAGGCGTCAACCCCTGCGCCGAGGAACCCCTTCCGGCAGGCGGAAGCTGCCTTCTGGGAAGCATTAATCTGTCCCAGTTTGTCGTGGAACCCTTTACATCCATGGCCTCCTTTGATTTCGACGGCTTCAAACAGTGCGTACGCGACTGTGTGCGGGCCTTAAACGAGGTACTGGATGAGGGAATGCCCCTCCATCCCCTGAAGGAACAGCAGGAAAGCGTAAGGGACTGGAGACAGATTGGTCTGGGTATCATGGGGCTGGCAGATATGCTCATCAAGCTGGGGCTGGCCTACGGGGATTCTGCTTCCCTCAAGCTGTGTGGCCGCATCGGCTTTGCCATGGCGGACACGGCCATTGCAGCCTCCGCCCTTCTGGCAAAGGAAAAGGGTCCATTTCCCCGGTGCCATGCCGGAGAAATCATGGAAACGCCTTTCTTTCAGGCCAATACCTCCGTCCCCACCAGGGAACTGGTGAAAAAGTATGGACTCCATAACTCCCAGCTCCTGACCATTGCCCCCACCGGCACCCTGTCCACCATGCTGGGAATATCCGGCGGCATCGAGCCGGTCTTTGCCAATTACTATGAACGCAAGACCGAGTCTCTCCACGGAAAGGATGTATTTTATAAGGTATATACCAGAATCGTGGAAACTTATATGAAGGAACACAAGATTACCGATGACTCCCTTTTGCCAGACTTCTTTGTCACGGCCATGACCCTGGATTACCGCCAGCGTATCGGAATGCAGTCCGTCTGGCAGGAACACATCGACGCCTCCATCAGCTCCACCGTCAATGTGCCCAGCCAGTTTACGGTGGAGGAAACCGGGCAGCTGTACCTGTATGCCTATGAAAAGGGATTAAAGGGCATCACCATATTCAGGGACGGCTGCAAGCGCGTCGGCATCCTGACGCCGGAGGAGGAAAAGAAGCAGAAAGGCGCCGTGGCAGGCGAGGGACTGGGCAGGGGCGAAATCATTCAGGTCAACGACGATGTCATAGGCAAGAAGCGCAAGCTCATCACGGGCTGCGGAAGCCTTCACTGCATCGCGCTCTTTGACCCTTATTCAGGGGCTCTGCTGGAAGCCTACCTGAGCAAGGGCTCCACCGGAGGCTGCAACAACTTTATGATTGGGCTCTCCCGCATGATCTCCATCAGCGCCAGGGGCGGCATTGACATCCACACCATCATAGACCAGCTGAATTCCACCGGTTCCTGCCCTTCCTACACGGTTCGCAGGGCCACCATGAAAGATACCAGCCGCGGTTCCTGCTGTCCCATGGCCGTGGGCAATGCCCTGCTGGACATGTATAACGAAGTCCAGGATGATCTGGCACAGAAAAATGGCGTCGCAGGCCACACGCCGTTAAAGCCGCCCAAACCCCAGGCAGTAAAGATACGCAATCAAAAAATGCTCTGCCCGGAATGCGGCGAACCCCTGGTATTCGAGGGCGGCTGTAACCTGTGTAAAAGCTGCGGCTGGAGCAAATGTCTTTAATCGTGACAGCGCAAAAACAGCACAATGCCCGAAAGACCGTGGAAACGGCCCGTTCCGGGCATTGTGCTGGTATGTGTTCTGTTTCAGGTACAGTCTTTATGGACTGTCCTCATTGCACAAACGGAGGAGGAGGGATTTGAACCCTCGCGCCGGTGCTACCGACCTACTGGTGTTCGAAGCCAGACCCTTCAGCCACTTGGGTACTCCTCCAAAAAAATGCCAACTACTGCATTATACACTAAAATCCGTGTTTTGTGTAGTAGTTGGCGTTAATTTTTTAGACATTTTCAGCATATTTTCAAACTATCTTAAAAATAACCTCAAATCCCCTTTAACTGGCTGCTGCCTGCATCTCGGTATATTCCGCAGGATTTGGAACAGGTACATCCACGGGCTGGCCGGGGTCCGCTATTCCCACATCGCCGTCCAGGCTCACGCTGAAGGTCTCACCCTGCATGGTCATATCCATATCCATCTTGAGGCGCATCTTAATGCAGTCGCCGGCCGGATTAACCACATACTCTCCGCGGATATTGTGAAGCTTCATGTCAAGACCGTCCAGCATGCCTGTAAGTCCGGTAGAGCCAAGTACCATCTGCATGTACTCGTTCATCCTGGCATCGTTGATGGTATAGCCGATAACCTTGTTCTCGCCCTCATCCCACAGATTGAAATCCCCAATCAAATCCTCCGGCACATCGAAGGCCTTGGATGACGCCATGGCCTGATTCATCATGTCGCCCATGGCCATGGGATACTTCACCTTCTGTCCCAGCATATCCATATAGACATAGCCGTCCATATAATACATGGAATAGGTGATGGGCTCGCTGTCCGGAACCGTCATACGGCAATAGGCCATATAGCGCAGCTGGTTCGGGTCCTGCATATGATTCATCTTCATATTCATCTCCAGCCGCATGTCGATGGGACTGATACCTTCATTCTCAAGCAGGCTGCCTGTCATCTTCATCTTGAAATCGTAAAAGGCGTTCATATCCGTCATGTTCTGGTTCTTGGCTTCCACTGCCTTATACAGTTCCAATGCTTCCTGTGACTGAGCCGCATAAGCGGTCATGGGACATAACAGGGCTGCTCCCAGCACCACTGCCAGCAGACGTTTCATTAATTTCATGTTATCCCTCCTTGTCTTGAACAAACCCTTGGTGTTATGTTCATTGTAACTCATCAGGTTTAATTTGTAAATGCGGAAGGATTTACGTTTTCCTTACATTTACATTTTTAACATCATTCATAATATCTATACGGCACAATTCCCCCATAGATTTTGTCAACTGGATTTCATGCATTTTGCGATATATAATATGTCTGCTGTTCAAAGCTATATAAATTATACATAAAGATAAAACATCATGAAGGTGTACGGTATGAAATTTAACTGGAGCTATTTCTTTCAAACACTTCCCTATATTGCAGGCAAGCTGAATGTGACTCTGACCCTGACCATTATCAGTGCCGTTTTCTCGCTTGTCATCGGAATGATCTTTGCCATTATCAGCTATTACAAAGTAAAGGGAGTGAGCCAGGTTTTAAAAATCTGGATATCCTTTGTCCGCGGTACACCGGTTGCCGCCCAGCTGTTCTTTTTCTATTACGGGCTGGCCAACCTAAGTTCCCTTATCCTTAATATGTCTCCCACCGTGGCTGTTGCGGTCATCATGAGCCTGAACATGGGAGCGTTTGTTTCAGAATCCATCCGCGGGGCATTGATTTCCGTGGATGAGGGGCAAAGGGAAGCAGCCATGGCCTTTGGCATGACAGGTTTCCAGATGACAATGAGAATAGTCATTCCCCAGGCAATACGGGTTGCCCTGCCGCCTTTATTCAATGACCTGATTAATCTTTTTAAAATGTCATCCCTGGCATTCCTGGTTGGAGTCCGGGACGTGATGGGGGCCGCAAAAATCGAAGGAGCCAACACCTTCCAGTTCTTTGAGTGCTATGCTTGCGTCATGTTGATTTACTGGGTTATAACACTGATTCTCACGGCTTTTCAGAAAGTATTGGAAAAACGGTGCAATGCTATTTTTTAGACCGTTTACTTATATATTATAATATTCATCAAATGGAGGAAACATATGAAAAGCAAAAAAGCAACCGCTCTTATTATCTCGGCAGCCCTGGCAGCTGCTTCCATGGCAGGCTGTTCAGGCCAGAACCCGGAGCCTGCAGCCTCTGCCAAAACCACACAGGCAAACCAGTCCGAAAATGCAAAGACAAACGATTCTGGCAATGATACAGAACAGGCTGAAAGCCGCACTGTCATTGTAGGGACTGCCGGTACCGGCGAACCCTATTCCATGGTTGACGACCAGGGAAACTGGACAGGAGCTGAAGCTGACCTTTGGGCTGAAATCGAAGCCCGCACCGGATGGACCATCGAGATGAAACAGGTTTCAGATATGGCCTCCCTGTTTGGGGAATTAAACACCGGCCGTGTGGATGTGGCCGCAAACTGCTTTGCCATTACCGAAGCCCGTCTGAAAACATATATTGCATCTGACCCAATCTATGCGGATGCGCAGGTCATCATAGTCCGGCCGGACAGCGAATACAAGACTCTGGATGATTTACGGGGATGTACCATCGGAGTGACAGCCGGACAGGCTGCTCAGTCAACGGTTGAGAACATGGCTCCTGATTATGATTGGGAAATCGTAACCTATGAGGATTCAAACGCAGGCTTTCAGGATTGTTCCCTGGGGCGCATTGACTGTTATGCAAATACAGTTACCAACATTGAAAAGGCAGAAAAAGCCCAGAACCTGGAATTCCGTATGTTAGACCAAAAGCTGTTTGGAAACAACGTAGGCTGGTGGTTTGCTGACACAGAGGAGGGAGCAGAACTCCGCGATGCTGTCAACGTGGTATTAAAAGAAATGCATGATGATGGAACTGTATCCGAAATCATCACCAAATGGTTCTATGAGGATTTATCCCAGCTTATTAGCGACGAGTGGTTAACGGCAACCCACTAAATAACAGCTGAAAATCTGCAGTTGAAGGGAAATAACAGATGGTTACAGTAGAAAATCTGTCCAAAACATTCGGAACTGATACAGAAGTTCTAAAGGACATTAATCTGAATATAAAGAAAAATGAAATAGTGGCCATCCTGGGGCCATCGGGTACCGGAAAATCAACCCTGCTGCGCTGCCTGAATTTTCTGTGTATACCCACCACGGGAATCATTCAGATCGGCAAAGCGCGGGTGGACGCAGCCAGGTATACTTCTAAGGAAGTACGGAACCTGCGGCGTCAATCTGCCATGGTATTCCAGGGCTATAATCTATTTAAGAATAAAACAGCTTTGGAAAATGTTATGGAAGCGCTGGTGACCGTTCAGAACAGACCAAAGGCTGAAGCAGAGGAGACATCCTTGCGGCTTTTAGAGAAAGTAGGCATGCTGGACCGTAAGGATTTTTACCCGGCCAAGATGTCGGGCGGACAGCAGCAGCGTGTGGCCATTGCCCGGGCCCTGGCTGTTAACCCGGATGTCCTCCTTTTTGACGAGCCCACTTCTGCCCTGGACCCTGAACTTGTAGGGGAAGTGCTGAATACCATTCGCCAGCTGGCCGAAGAGGATTCCACCATGGTCCTGGTCACCCACGAAATCAAATTCGCAAGAAACGTTGCAACCCGCATATTGTTCATGGACAACGGAATGATTGCGGCTGACGGTTCTCCTGAGGAACTCATTGATAACCCTGAAAATCCAAGGCTGCGCCAGTTTTTAAATTTCGTACGCAAATAAAGTCAAATATACCGGCCTCACTGTCTGTGGGGCCATATTACATTCTATTCCGACTCAGGGAGGAATCACTGCCCAAAATACTGGTTCACCCCAGCCACCAGGCCGTCTGCCAGCGTAGTCAGCGTGGCCGCAGAATGGTCGGAAGCCTTATCTCCCAGCTCTATATCCACGGACGGCACAGTGGAGAAGGAAGTCTGGGTCAGATCCATGGCCATGGAGCCGCCGGAGAATATCTTGACTCCCGCCCCCTTAAGCCCTGCCACCAGGCTTTCACCAAGGGCATTATGCTGCTGCCAGTGAGATTTTACAGGTTCCATGTTCCGGTAGGATTCCACATTGGGGACGCTCATGTAAAATGCCCCCTTGTTATTGGTGGTGGAATCCCAGTGAAGGGCAATGTGGCAGTCGCTTGCATTATTGGCTATGACAGTCCTGGCTATATTATCCAACTGGACATCGTCGCTCTCCCGGATCATCAGCACATCATATCCTGCTGCCAGCAGCTTATCCTTCAGTATCTTTGCCATGGACAGCGTAACCTTGCTCTCAGCGGTTCCGTCGGCAAAGGTCATGCCGCCTGACACGGCTGCCGCAGAGGTAGCCCCTGCGCCGGTGGTGCCTCCGGTTACCTTGGGAGTGCCGTCGGGATGACACAGCGTCTTGACAGAAGCACCGCCCTTGGTTCCATGCCCCGCATTGACGCAAACCGTGATGCCCTTGGGGCTTGCTGCCTCGGAGCGGTACAGTACCGCCGCACCCGAATAAATCTTGGAAAACTCCGCGTATTTCCACGAAGGATTCAGGGTTATCTCCCCGCTGTCCACACATGCCTGGGGCAGCGCAGCCGCGGTCTCCGGAACCTGGGCGGTTATATATCCGGATGATATGTAACCCGGCATTCCATTATAATCGATTCTGGTCCACTGCTCCCCCTTCCCGGTACGCTTTAGTCCGGTTCCGGGACTGGCGTATGTCAGAATGTTGGAATCGTCCCCTGTATCGCAGGCAGAGCGTATACGAACACTGCCGCCGTCTGATGATTTCACATAGACAGTGTCTGATACATCCTCAAACTGAGGCATGGGTGCCGTGGTTCGCTCTGTGTCCAGTTTGATGGTCTCAGCCTTACTGCCTTCACCCTTACCGCTTTCGGCTGTACCGCCTTCATCCGCACCGCCTTCTCCCAATGCACCTGAGGCCTCACCGGCTGCCGGACTCTCCTGGCTCCAGAATGCCTCCCCGCCTTCGGACTGGATTCTGGCCTTCATATCGCTGCCGGGCACATATTTTCCGCACCCGGTCAGACTCATGCCGGCGGCCATGATGCCTGCCAGTCCAATGGCGGCCAGACCATTTACCCGCCGTTTGTTACGTGCCATTCCGTTACGTTCCATTCTGCCTGTATGCGCCGCGCTGCTTTTACGCGCGGCACTGCTTTCTCTTATCTCCCGCTTCATCTTATTATGGTACCTCCGCCTGCCACATAATCCCCGTCGTAAAATACCACGGCCTGTCCGGGAGTCACGGCCCGGACCGGCTCATGGAAACGGCATTCCACCATATCATCCCCGATTTCCCGGATGGTACAGGGACTTCCTTTGTGGCTGTATCTGATTTTGGCTAAGACATCCATGGGATTTCCATGAAGTCCGTCAACCGCCATCCAGTTCAGTTTACCGCAGCGGAGCACATTTGTAAATACATCCTCGTTGTCACCGATGACAACTTCATTTGTTTCAGGGCGTATTTCCACCACGAAAACAGGGCGGCCCATGGAAAGGTTCAGCCCCTTTCTCTGGCCCACCGTATAGTGGGTAATGCCCCTATGACGGCCCAGAACATTGCCGTCCAGGTCCACGAAGTTTCCGTGCGGCAGCTCCCTGCCCGTGTATTCCTCAATAAATGACGCGTAATCGTGGTCCGGGATAAAGCATATCTCCTGGCTGTCCGGTTTATGTGCCACCGGAAGTCCCAGGCGCTCTGCCATGTCCCGTATCTCCTCCTTGTGGTAGCTTCCCACAGGCATCAGGGTATGGGACAGCTGTTCCTGGGTCAGGTTGTAGAGAGCGTATGTCTGGTCCTTTGAGGCGGTCACCGAGGTTTTCAGGGAATAACGCCCTCCCGGCAGCCTGTCTATCTGCGCATAATGGCCAGTGGCAATGTAATCAGCCCCGATGGCAATGCTCCTCCTGAGCAGCGACTCCCACTTCACATGGCGGTTGCAGGCAATACACGGGTTGGGCGTCCTTCCCTCCACGTACTCGCCTACAAAATAATCCATCACGTTTTTACGGAACTCTTCCTTGAAATTCATGACATAATAAGGGATACCCAGGTCCATGGCAACCCTTCTGGCGTCGTCCACCGCGCTTAAACCGCAGCAGCCGCCCTCTGCCTCCTGGACCTCAGTATCCTCGTCCTGCCAAATCTGCATGGTCACGCCAATCACGTCGTAACCCTGTTCCTTTAACAGCCAGGCTGCCACGGAGGAGTCAACTCCTCCTGACATGCCTACTACTACCTTCCTGCTCAATAGTTCTCCTCTTCTTCCTCTTCCTCAATATTATCCTTGGGCTTTTCTAAGCCCTCAATGGTAATACCGTTTTTCTGTGCGTAATCCCAGAGGGCCGCATGGATTGCTTCCTCTGCCAACAGAGAACAGTGTACCTTAACCGGAGGCAGTCCGTCAAGTGCTTCCATGACTGCTTTATTGGTAACGGCCATGGCCTCCTGGACCGTCTTTCCCTTTACCAGCTCCGTGGCCATGCTGCTGGTTGCCACGGCAGCCCCGCAGCCAAAGGTTTTGAACTTCACGTCACGGATGACCTGGTTCTCATCAATATCCAGGTAAATCCGCATGATATCGCCGCATTTGGGATTTCCCACTGTCCCCATTCCGCTGGGGTTCTCTATCTCACCCACATTTCTGGGGTGCTCAAAATGGTCCATTACTTTTTCTGTGTACATCTATATTCCTCCTGAATCGTTCCAAGTTTATCTTTCATACAGGCACTTCCCTGTATATTATTTTTTCTCACCGCCATTGTGCTTTATATAATCCTCATACAAAGGCGACATGCTCCGCAGGTATCCTACGATATCCTTAATCTGCTCCACCACATAATCCATCTCTTCCTTTGTGTTCTCCTCGCTTAAGGTAAGACGGAGGGAACCGTGAGCAATCTCATGAGGCAGTCCGATGGCCAAAAGCACATGGGAGGGGTCTAATGACCCTGAGGTACAGGCAGAACCGCTGGAGCCGCAGATTCCCGCCATGTCCAGTTTGATGAGAAGGGATTCACCTTCAATAAACTGGAAGGCAAAATTCACATTGCCCGGAAGGCGGCTGGTGCGTGAGCCGTTAATCCTGGTAAATGGCACCTCGTCCATGACCCGCTTCATCAGATAATCCCGCAGCTGCGTTTCCCTGGCAGCCCGTTCCTCCATGTTGGCCATGGCCAGCTCCACCGCCTTGCCGTATCCCACTATACCGGGCACATTCTCTGTTCCGGCACGGCGCTTGCGCTCCTGGGCGCCCCCGTGGATGAAGGAACGAATCTTCACGCCTGTACGGATATAGAGGAATCCGATTCCCTTTGGCCCGTTCAGCTTATGTCCGCTGGAGCTGAGCATATCAATATTGTACTCATCCACGTGGATGGGCACATGGGCAAATGCCTGTACCGCATCGGTGTGGAACAAAATCCCGTGTTCCCTGGCAATGGCCCCAATCTCCTTGATGGGCTCGATGGTACCGATCTCATTATTGGCAAACATCACTGATATGAGGATGGTGTCCGGCCGGATGGCCTTCTTAAGCTCATCCAGCTTGACCACTCCATTTTCATCCACATCCAGATATGTGACCTCGTATCCCCTTTTCTCCAGGTACTGGCAGGTGTGAAGGATGGCATGGTGCTCAATCTTGGTGGTGATGATGTGTTTCCCTTTATTTCCATAGGCCTCTGCCGTGGCCACCAGGGCCCAGTTATCGGCCTCGCTGCCTCCGGCCGTGAAATATATCTCATTGGTCTTTGCCCCCAGGGATTGGGCAATGGTCTCTCTTGCATGATTTACAGCCTTTTTACTCTCAGTGGAGAAGTCGTAGACAGAGGAGGGGTTGCCGTAATATTCCGTAAAGTATGGAAGCATGGCCTCCACCACCTCCGGCCTGGTCTTTGTGGTGGCCGCGTTATCCAGATAAATCAATTGCTTCATAATCAAAATCCGCCTTTCTGAAGTCCTGAAGTTAAAAGCTTCATCTACGCTTTTTACTATACCATAGTATTCATACAATTTCAATAGGAATACTTGTTTTATATGGTACTACTGTTATTATATGAAGCATGAGGGCGCTTAAAACCAGCCGCTTGTGTTCTACATCCTGGAATTCATCATATATTTTTAATAATTCCCATCTCCAGGAGCGTTTATGAATCACTCATTGACCGCATCCTCCCCTGTCTCCAAGCGTCTGTCACCCAGGAAAATGGCCTTCATCACCGGGACCTTACTCCTGACCTCCACCGGGTTCATATGCAGGATACTGGGATTCTTCTATAGAATCTTCATGTCCAGGACCATCGGTGCCGAGGGACTGGGTATTTACAATATGGTGCACCCCATATTCAGCATCTGTTTCGCCGTCTGTGCAGGTTCCCTCCAGACCGCCCTGTCGCAGTACGTGGCTGCCAACCAGACCAGGGGCAGGGCCGTATTCAGGACGGGTCTGGTTATTGCCATGGGCATGTCCTTCCTCCTGGCCTGGGGCATCTATGGAAATGCCGGTTTCCTGGCAGAGAAGCTTCTGCTGGAGCCAAGATGCGCCCCCTATCTGCCGGTGATGGCAGTGTCCGTCCCCTTTGCAGCCCTCCACGCCTGTATCAACGGTTACTACTACGGCATGCAGAAAGCCCGTGTACCAGCCTTTTCCCAGGTGGCGGAGCAGGTCATACGCATGGGAGCCGTGTTCCTCATTGCCAGCATCTGGCTGGAATCAGGGCGCCAGATTACGGTAAGCCTGGCTGTATACGGACACCTGATTGGTGAGATGGCATCTGCCGTGTTCACCGTGTTCTGTCTCGGATTCTTCCCGCCTTGCAAAGACGGAGATTCCCGCCGCGCACCGGCCCTCCCCCTTTCCTTTGGCGCCACCGCTGCCCCCCTTATGGCCCTGGCCCTTCCCCTTATGGGAAACCGCCTGATTTTAAATGTCCTGGGAAGCGCGGAAGCCATATGGATTCCCAACAAGCTGATAAGCTCCGGCCTTACCAACTCCGAGGCCCTGTCCGTATACGGCGTGCTGACCAGCATGGCCCTTCCGTTCATCCTGTTTCCCTCTGCCATCACCAACTCCATGGCCGTGCTCCTGCTGCCCACGGTGGCCGAAGCCCAGGCCGACGGCAACGAGGCCCGTATTTCCTCCATGATATCCATGTCCCTGCGCTACAGCTGCTATATGGGCGTGCTGTGCATCGGCATATTCACCATCTTTGGGAACCAGCTGGGCGTCAGCGTATTCCACGACCAGAATGCGGGTACATATATCACCATCCTGTCATGGCTGTGCCCCTTCATGTACCTGGCCACTACCATGGGAAGCATCCTAAACGGCCTTGGCAGGACTTCATCCACCTTCTTCCAGAATGTGTTTGCCATGGTCATACGACTGGCATTTGTGCTCTTTGCCATTCCGAGATACGGAATCCGGGGATACCTGTGGGGCATGCTGGTCAGTGAACTGGCCCTGGCCCTCATGAGTTTCCTTGCGGTGAAGCGTCTGGTGCCCTTTTGCTGGGATACCGCCAACATGATAGTTAAGCCAGTGCTCCTTCTGCTGGTCTCCATCGGCATGTACCTGGCATTTTCCCAGGCCTGCGTCTGGCTTAAAGAGCTTCCCCTCTTTATCATGACAACAGTGCAGATTCTGTTCCTGAGCTTCAGCTACATGGGACTTCTGCTCCTGTTCCACAAAAAGCGGCCCCTGCCTTAGTGTCAGGGACCGCTTTTTCCTTGCATTGCAAACAATATATTCTTCAGAATCCTTCTTACGTGTTATATTTTTCCACATAATAACTGAGGATGTCTGTCAATATATAAGATTCATATATCTCGAATACCGTCTCATTATCATGATACAGACAGAACGATGTGGCGTTGATTCTGAGTAAAGGCTGGTTTTTCTCTGTCTCCAGATATCCGTAGATTTCGCTGCTCCCCACTGTGGCGTTTAAAATCTGGCGCGCCTTTGTGAAGGAAAGCTGGTAAAAGGATTTCAGCACCTCGTACAGGGAGTTGTGGTTGAAGTCAAATAACTCCAGCTTGGGAAACAGCTTCTTTGGAAGGATGGAGGTATTGATACAGTAGGGCCTGCCGTCCGCATAATAAATGCTCTTGATGACATAGACCTCCTCCCTTTCCTTTAAGCCCATCCTGCGCCTTATGTCCGTGTCGGCTTCCTCCACCTTCAGGGACAGCAGCTTCTTGGACGGTGTCTTTCCCTGATGGAGGATGGCTTCGGTAAAGCTGTAGATGCGCGACAGTCCCTCCGACGCATGGTCCCTGACAAAGCTTCCTTTTCCCTTGATTCGGTAGAGCAGCCCCTCATGAACCAGCTCGTCTATGGCCTTTCTGACCGTAATCCTGCTCACCCCATAGGACGCGCACAGTTCATTTTCCGATGGAATGACCTGGTTGGGCCTGTATTCCATGCTCTCGATTTTATGTATGATATCCTGCCTGATCTGCTCATATTTGGCTAATTTCTCTCTCATGATAACCTCAATCCGCACTCTTGCTGTTTTTATCATTATATACTGAGAGAGACATTCTTTCAACTTATTGGAGAGAGAAAAGGGGGTATTACGCTGTTTTCTGCGATATTTTCCTCCAGTTCATATACCCATAGAGGGAATTCAGCAGATTTACGGTCTTCATCACAATGATGAGCAGGGCCGTGGTATCCCCTGATACAAACACCATAATCCACATGATGATGGACAGCGCGTTGACAATGACCCACATAAGCCACTGCTCGGAATAACGGAGCAAATAGAGCATACTGGCTATGACGGAAACCACTGTGGTCAGTGAATCCATAAATACAAAGGAACCGCCCATGTATTTTAACAGTTCTGAATATCCCCATACTCCCACGGCTGTGGCTGCCGCTACCCCTGCCATAAGCTTAGGCGTCATGGTGCGGAATCGGACCTCGCCGTCGCTGGTTGCGTTCCTCTTCCACAGATAGATGGCCGTGGCGCTGACCGGTATGCTGTAGAGAACATTGTACATTACCTCGCCGTACAGCGGGATTCCCAGGCACTGGTACGCGTACAGGGCGCTGTTGATGATGGCAAAGCAAAGCCCTGCCACCTTGCCCTTGGCTCCCAAAACCAGGTTCAGGCTGCCTGTAAGGCTTAAGACAAGCATGAACGGCGTATCCCCGTTGATAAACCATATAACGGTCATCAGTGAGCACACAAAAACCAGCCAGACTTTTTCAAATATACTCCAATCATGAAAGAACTCTTTTATCTTATTCATATAAACTTCCCCTCCACATTCGTATGTTATATGCAGCCATTCAGGATATACGATGCAAAATCCTGCTGTTCAAACATTTCCCTGGTCATCACCGGTCCCTGGATGCTTACGATTCCCGATGCCACCCGGTTGGCCAGTCTCACACATTGTTCCGTATCCAGCCCTTTGGAATACCCTGCAATCATGGCGGCCACATGGCTGTCTCCTGCCCCTATGGTATCCTTTACCCGGGCCTTACAGGCAGGGACCGACTTCATCCCGCTGCCGTCATAATACATGGTACCGGAAGCCCCCATGGTGACCACCACAAGGTTATGGTTCAGGCCGTGCAGGTACCTCAGGCAGTCCTCCACAGACGGCTGCTTCGCGTAATCAAAGGCTTCCTTCTCATTGAGATGGAGAATGGGCTCCACTGAAAGGATGCGCTCCATCACATCCCCGTCAATGTCGGTTATGACAGGCCCCGGAGCAAAGAAAACGCGCTTTTCCTTCATCCTGTCCTTCGCGCCCTCCATCCAGCCGGATATGACCCTGCCGCTGGTGCCGCACACCTGGTATCCGGCCACATAGATGCTGTCGTAGGAATCCTGGGACAGCTGTTCAAACCAGGAGGGCCTAAAGCACCCTTCCGCACCCTTGACCGTGATGAACGTGCGCTCTCCATCCTCCTCCACCAGACACAGGCAGTAACCGTTGTCCGACTCCTCTTCCCTGATAAGGATGCGGTACCCCAGTTTTTCCAGATCGCCTGCAATCATATCCCCGTACATGCCCCTTCCCACAGGCACGAAAAGGTCGTGGTCCACGCCAAAGCCCCGCAGCGTACCTGCCACGTTGTAGGCGCATCCTCCCACCGCGGACATGGTTTCGCTGCACAGGATGTCCTCCCCGCTTTTAGGCAGGCGCTTTATTTTCATGATAATATCAATGATGGCCGCACCTATCACAAGGGTTTTCATGCAAGTCTCTCCCTTCCTTTTTCCAATATCTGTATGTAATGGTCAAAGTCAGCGTCATTCTGCTGCCTCAGGGTTTCAATGTATTCCTGTTTTATCTGTCCAAGCCCTGTAAATGCCCCGCAGACAGCAGTTGCCATGGCTCCGATGGTGTCTGTGTCGCCTGCCATGTTGGCGCAGAGCAGGCAGGACCGGTTGGGGTCCTGGGCAAAGTATGCCACGGACAGGGCTGCCGGTACGGACTCAATGATACCCACCCCGGTGCCCACCACATCATAGAGCCTGCGGATGAATCCCTCATCATCCCCCCTATGGGCTCTGGCAATGTCCAGGCCAATCCTTAAGCGCTCTCCCAGCCTTGGACTGAAGGTCTCGCAGCCCATGCCGTAACCAATCTCCTCAATCCCAAACACATCCTCCATGACTTCCTCAAAGTCATCCTTCACAATGGCCGAGCTCACTGCCTCCGCAATCATGGCCGCCCCGGCTATGGTCACATCGCTGGTATGCGTGGCTCTTGACACCTGGTACACATACCTGGCAATGTCCTCCTTCTGTTCCGGCCTGAACAGGCAGCCGATGGGGGCAATCCTCATGGCGCTTCCGTTGGACAGTGCCTTGTCCGTAATCCTGGAATCCTGAATGTTGTCCCTGAAATTCGCCAGAGCCACCTTGGAGGTGGGGCCCAGGATATTGTTCTCAAAGGCATTCTCCTTTTCAGCCCAGGCTAACATCCTCAGGGCAATGTCCCTTGTGTCCGGTTCATATTCAGTGGACGCAATGGAGTCCAGCAGAACCAGGGCCTGGCCCGTATCATCGGTGAACTGTCCCTTCTTATAATTAAAAGCCACATCATTCTCAGCCGGTCCGTCTAAAAATCCCTCAATCCGTCCGAAAAAGGCTTTCACTCTCTTTCTTCCCCACAACTCGGCAGGCATACCCATGGCGTCGCCCAGGGCCATCCCGTAAAGGGCTCCGGCAATTTTGTCTCTCATACTGTTTCCTCCTGGCAAGATTAGGTAGTGTCAAGTTTACTACCTCATTTTTTGTTACAAACCTTGTATTTTCAGGGATTACACCACTTTTTCAAAGAA
>PPYF01219250.1_pt1 | contig 37274 bp, 33 predicted proteins | sample 1559871 | NCBI WGS metagenome assembly PPYF01 (sample SAMN08240021, study PRJNA423297) | Human gut metagenome, whole genome shotgun sequencing project.
CTGCTTTTTCCGAAGTTTCTGTTTTATTGGGCAAAATGGAGCGTTTAGCACAACGGAACAAAATCAATAAATTTTTTAGTGATTCTTCTCTATAATTCTTCAGGCAATCCGACTACCACTCTTCTCAGCGGCGTCTCTTTGCCTGCGGCAACTCAGGATATGTGTTATACTAGATAGAAATAGAAAATATAATATTGAGGATGGAGGAAATTCTATGGCGAAAATGACGGTATATCATGGTGGGGATACACCAGTGAAACATCCGGAAATACGGGAGGGAAGAAACACAAAAGATTTTGGTACAGGATTTTATTGTACAATTATAAAGGAACAGGCTCAAAGGTGGGCGAAAAGATATGATGATAAAATCGTCTCTATTTACGAGGTAAGGTTAAATACGCATTTAAATATAAAAGAATTTAAGGACATGACAGATGAATGGTTAGATTTTATTATTGATTGTCGTTCAGGAAAACCGCATCAATATGATATTGTAATAGGAGCGATGGCAAATGATCAGATTTATAATTATGTTTCCGATTATATTGATGGAGCCATTACAAGAGAACAGTTCTGGGTGTTAGCTAAATTCAAATATCCGACACATCAGATTAATTTTTGTACACGAGAAGCTTTAAAATGCTTAGAATATAGAGGATATGAGGAGACGAGATGATGGAAAGACAACTGGGAAGAGAAAGTCAGAAAGACAACGACTTATTTTATACATGTTCACTTATTGACTATATTGCTAGAAAAACAAAAAATAAGAGAGTAGCAGTGGTAAATGCATTAGGCAAAGAACGCATTGCAAAAATATATGATTTAGCGGATATTTACCATAGCGATAATATAGAGCGGGTGAGTGATGATTTTATTGAAGCAGCAAAAATTTCCGTTGGAAATTTTGATAATGTGAGGGAATGTCAGTATGCGGTTCCTTCCCACTGGGATATCGGAAAAGTATATAAGCGCTTGATAAAACAAGTGGCTTTAGAAAAAAAGATAGATGTAGTAGATGCAATTATTGAAGTATATCATTCTTTTATTAGTGACAAAATAGATGATTATAATAGTAGTGTTTATTACGAAAATCCAAGTTATATATTTGAGTGTTTTATTCAAAATAAAATATTATAAAATACTAATTTGTAGATTTTGGATAGACGAAAAAAGAAATAATACCATATCCCATCTGCTCTGTAGTCGCTGTGTTTAAAATGCTTATCTGCATCTTAAACACGCTCCGAAGCCGCATCTGAGATATGGTATTATTTCTTTTTTCTTTAGAAGACTCCATACAATTCAGCTCAATATCTTCTATTAAAGCGGCGTCTGTGTCCCCAGCAAATTAGTAGTTGTTAATTTCTTCCTGGAGATACTGAAAGAATAATCCCACATGATAACCGTCTGCTACTGCGTGAGCAATTGTGATATTAACAGGCATCAGTATTTTTTTGCCATGCTGCTTATACTTTCCCATCAATACAATTGGGAAAAAAGAAGGTTCGCCATTAGAGACTCTGCTGCCATAACCGGTAAATGTTGTCCATGGCGTGCAGGATATGCAGTAAAAATTAGCAGGTTGTCCTTCTTTTGCTTTAATTCCTTTTTTCGTTGCGGCAGTAGCCATATCTTTTAGGATATCTTGATAAAATATATTAAAATCTTCGGAAAAATCTGTCCAGCAATCAGAAAAAGTATGGTCATCATTATGAAAAATAGTATAATTTGGAATGATTTTGTCCCAGGCACAAAGGTATCCATATTTATCTTTAAACATTTTAAAATTATCGATGCGGTTTAATGTCTTAGTAACAAGATAAATCATAGCAGGGTAAAACTTGTAACCTTTTGAATGACAAAAATCCAATATATTTTTTACATCAACATTAGCGGTAATATTGTATTCAACTTTTAACTGTTTAGTATAGTATTCGTAATGTTCCCTGCGTGCCCAGGTATCCATATCAATTTTTTTGCAGCCCGTCATATGTAACCCTCCTCCATGTGTTATATTTTCTGGTTGATAAACTAAAAAATATTATACAATACTTACTCCTAAGATATATTTATTATACAATGTTTTTTCTTAGAAGACCGACTACAATTCAGCTCAATATCTTCTGCTAAAGCGGCGTCTATGTCCCCAGCAAATTATTATTTATTTTTCGTCTCCTAATAACTTGTGTTTCAGATCGAACAGTTTCTGTGAAAGGTCCACATATACGGTCTGAGGATTTATCAGTCTTCTGTTCTCATCCCACAGTGTATTCAGTTCCTGCTGGCAGTATGCTTTGATGTCCATAACAGCAGGAGAGGAGTATACGCACTGTCCGTTTAAGAATATTGGAACGAGCATTTCGCGGATCTGATAGCTGCCGGCTGGAAGAATGGACTTTTTCCAGGTAGAGATCGGATCAAAAATCTTTAAATCTTCTGAAGGGTCAAATGTTTCCCCAACGAGGCAGATTAAGTCAGCCTTAATCTTGCTGCTTTCTTTATCATAAATACGATAAACTGTTTTGTTACCTGGGTTTGTAATCTTTTCCGGGTTCTCGGAAATCTTAATTTTAGCGGTGAATTCTTTATCGCCAGGTTTTTTGATGGCTGCAAGTTTGTATACCCCACCGAATGCCGGGTTATCAGAAGATGTGATAAGATTTGTACCGACACCCCAGGAAGTTACGGTACAGCCCTGTGTTTTTAAACTGTTGATCAGGTATTCATCAAGGTCGCTGGAAGCGGAAATAATCGCATTTGTAAATCCTGCTTCATCTAACATCTTGCGGGCCTTTTTAGACAGGTAGGCAATGTCACCGCTGTCTAAACGGATTCCCATAAGCTTAGAAGTGATTCCAGCATCACGCATCTCTTTAAATACCTGAATGGCATGTGGAACACCAGACTTTAAGGTGTCGTAAGTATCTACTAAAAGGATGCAGGCATCGGGATACATTTTCGCGTAGGTACGGAAAGCGGTAAGTTCGTCTGGGAAGCTCATAATCCAGCTGTGGGCATGTGTTCCCTGTACAGGAATGCCGTAAAGTTCTCCGGCGAGTACGTTGGAAGTTCCGGTACATCCACCGATAACGGCAGCTCTTGCGCCGAGTGTTCCGGCATCTGGTCCCTGGGCGCGGCGAAGACCGAATTCCATAACGCCGCCGCCAGCCGCATAGTCAACACGAGAAGCCTTTGTTGCGATAAGACTCTGGTGGTTGATGATATTTAAAATCGCTGTCTCAACAAGCTGTGCTTCCATGATAGGGGCGATAACCTTTACAAGTGGCTCCTTTGGAAATACGACACTTCCTTCTGGGATTGCATAAATATCTCCGCTGAAATGGAAGCCGGCAAGATAGGAAAGAAAATCTTCTTTAAAAATGCCGAGACCTCTTAAATAATCAATATCTTCATAAGAAAATGACAGGTTCTTTATATAATCAATTACCTGATCAAGTCCACAGGTGATGGCATAAGCACTGCCGGATGGATTTTTGCGGTAAAAAACATCAAATACAACCTTATCTTCGTTACCTTCGAAGAAATATCCCTGCATCATTGTAAGCTCATACAGGTCGGTCATCATAGTTAAATTGTTAGAAAACATAATTCATTTACTCCTCTGTCCCAATACGAACGGTTGGTTCTCCTAATTTAGTAATATATTCGCTGTTTACATAGCCCTTATAGCTTTCTTTATCTCCGGTTAATACCTTGACGTAAGCATAATTTGTACCTGCCGCAAACTCAAGAACTTCCAGATGTGTCATAGGAAGAAGGTCTGTAATCGCGTCAGAATCTGCGCTTGCCTCTGAACGAAGTGTAAGAGACTGATACACATCGGCCACATAAACATTCTTATCTTTGGAATCTGCTTCTGTGGTAGACTCCGCTGCAGTTTCACTGTCCTCTACAGTAGAAGGCAGGGAAATGGATACCTTTGCTTTCTGGCTTGGAATAGTAAAGTAAAGCAGGCAAAATCCGCCGAGAACTGTGCAGGCGACAACAATCGCACAAAGAAAAGATACAATGAGTTTTTTTAACATTATAGGCTCCTTTCTAATTAAGGAGTATTGTAGCATAATCTTTTGTAAATTAAAAGAAAATTTAAGGATTAACAATGTTTTGTGAAACTGGGAAATCTCATTGTATAAATAATGTATAAAAGTAACTGGTGACATTTTATCAATTCAAGAATGCCCTGGCATTCTTGCTATGAGGTGGGAGTCATCTCACATCTGATATAAATAGTACAGGAATCAATATAGTGATAAATACAGTAAATACAGAATGAAAATCTGTTGACAATTTATCCCACCTAGTATATGATTATCTGTGATAAAAACGTTGATGGAGACAGTAAGAATTTTTGAACGCTTCAGTGAGACGGAGATAGTGGGAATCCGTTGTCAGTAGAGAATATCCGAATATCACTCCTGAGTTGCACTGCCGAAAGGTTACAGTAAGCAGTGACGGAATCTCACCGTTAACAGAGAAGCATATGTCAGTATGTACAGGTGGTATAATGATAGTTCAGGCTTTCATCCTTTTACTGGGGATGGGGGCTTTTCTTTTTTTGCCGGAAAATTTGGTCTGCACATCGGGCATAATAATATGATGTTTCAGAATTATGGGAGCAGCGTTAGCTGCGGAGTAATTCGTGACATCAAGTTAGGGGCAAAATATCTTTTGGCCATAACATCACAATATAAATTTATTTAATCTAAAAGTAGTTAAATTAAACTGACTAAATTAAGGAGGAAACGTCGTGTACAAGAAAGTATCCACGAATCTCAATTTTGTAGAGAGAGAAAAAGAAACTGCACAGTTTTGGAAAGACCATGACATTTTTAAGAAGAGTATCGAAACAAGAGAAGGTGACCCAGTTTACACTTTCTATGATGGACCACCAACAGCCAATGGTAAACCTCATATCGGACACGTTTTAACTCGTGTAATCAAGGATATGATTCCTCGTTACCGTACAATGAAGGGTTACATGGTTCCAAGAAAGGCCGGATGGGATACTCACGGACTTCCAGTAGAGCTTGAAGTAGAGAAGAAGCTTGGCCTTGACGGAAAAGAGCAGATTGAAGAGTATGGTTTAGACCCATTTATCACTCAGTGTAAAGAATCTGTTTGGAAATACAAAGGAATGTGGGAAGATTTCTCAAAGACCGTTGGCTTCTGGGCTGATATGGATAACCCATATGTAACTTATAATGACAACTTTATTGAGTCCGAATGGTGGGCATTAAAGACTATCTGGGATAAAGGTCTTCTTTATAAAGGATTTAAGATAGTACCTTACTGCCCTCGTTGTGGAACACCTTTATCTTCTCACGAGGTAGCACAGGGATATAAGGCAGTAAAAGAGCGTTCCGCAGTTGTTCGTTTCAAAGTGGTTGGTGAAGATGCGTATTTCCTTGCATGGACAACAACACCTTGGACACTTCCAAGTAACGTAGCTCTTTGTGTAAACCCAGAAGAGACTTACTGTAAAGTAAAAGCTGCTGACGGTTATGTTTACTACATGGCAAAAGCATTACTGGATAAAGTTCTTGGTAAGCTTGGAACAGAAGAAACTCCAGCTTACGAGATTCTTGAAACTTACAAAGGAACAGACCTTGAATATAAAGAGTATGTTCCATTATATGAAGGTGCTGCAAAGTCCGCAGAAAAACAGCATAAGAAAGCACATTTCGTAACATGCGCTGACTATGTAACAATGTCCGATGGTACAGGTATCGTACACATCGCACCTGCATTTGGTGAGGACGATGCACAGGTTGGAAGAAAGTACGATCTTCCATTTGTTCAGTTCGTAGATGGAAAAGGTAACATGACAGAAGACACACCTTATGCTGGATTATTTGTAAAAGATGCAGACCCTAAGGTGCTTGTTGACTTAGATAAAGAAGGTCTTCTTTTCGATGCCCCTAAGTTTGAGCATGATTACCCATTCTGCTGGAGATGTGATACACCACTGATCTACTATGCGAGAGAGTCCTGGTTCATCAAGATGACAGCAGTAAAAGACGACTTAATCCGCAACAATAACACAATTAACTGGATTCCAAAGAACATCGGTAAAGGCCGTTTTGGTGACTGGTTAAATAACATTCAGGATTGGGGCATTTCCCGTAACCGTTACTGGGGAACTCCATTAAACGTATGGCAGTGTGAAGGCTGCGGAAAGATGGATTGTATCGGAAGCCGTCAGGAATTAGAGGAAAAGAGCGGCAATCCAGAAGCTCAGACTGTAGAACTTCACAGACCATATATTGATGCAATCACTCTGACATGTCCAGATTGTGGAAAGACAATGAAGAGAGTGCCAGAAGTTATCGACTGCTGGTTTGACTCAGGAGCAATGCCATTTGCGCAGCATCACTATCCATTTGAAAATAAAGAGCTTTTCGAGCAGCAGTTCCCTGCACAGTTCATTTCTGAGGCAGTAGACCAGACAAGAGGATGGTTCTATTCCTTACTTGCAGAGTCTACACTGTTATTTAACAAAGCTCCTTATAAGAACGTAATCGTTCTCGGCCATGTACAGGACGAAAACGGACAGAAGATGAGTAAGAGTAAAGGAAATGCCGTAGATCCGTTTGATGCATTAGAGCAGCATGGAGCAGATGCTATCCGCTGGTACTTCTACTCTAACAGTGCACCTTGGCTGCCAAACCGTTTCCACGCAGATGCAGTAACAGAGGGACAGCGTAAATTCATGGGTACATTATGGAATACTTATGCATTCTATGTACTTTATGCAAATATCGATGAATTTGATCCAACAAAGTACAACTTAGAGTACGACAAGTTATCTGTTATGGATAAATGGTTATTATCAAGACTGAACTCCTGCGTAAAAACAGTAGATGATTGTCTTGCAAACTATAAGATTCCTGAAACAACAAAGGCATTACAGGCATTTGTAGATGATATGAGTAACTGGTATGTGCGTCGTTCCCGTCAGCGTTTCTGGGCTAAAGGAATGGAGCAGGATAAGATTAATGCATACATGACTCTTTATACTGCACTCGTTACATTCATCAAAGCTTCTGCACCAATGATTCCATTTATGACAGAAGACATTTACCAGAACCTTGTAAAGAGTGTTAATCCAGATGCACCAGAAAGTATCCATTTATGTGATTTCCCAGCAGTGGATGAGGCAATGATCGATGAGAAACTTGAGCAGGATATGGGTGAAGTACTTGACATCGTTGTACTTGGACGTGCTGCACGTAACGCATCCGGAATCAAGAACCGTCAGCCAATTGGCCAGATGTTTGTAAATGGAGAGGCTGCTTTAACAGATTACTACAAACAGATCATCGAAGGTGAGCTTAACGTAAAAGACGTTATTTTTAAGGATGATGTATCTGACCTCACAGATTACACATTTAAACCTCAAATGCGTATTCTTGGACCGAAATACGGTAAAGACTTAGGAAAGATCCGTAATATTTTAGCAAACCTTAACGGAAGTGCGGCTAAGAAAGAATTAGACGCAAATGGCTTTTTGACAATAGAGTTAAATGATGGTAAAATCAATTTATTGCCGGAAGAATTATTAATTGATATGTCACAGAAAGAGGGATATGTTTCTCAGGCAGATCATGGAGTTACCGTAGTACTCGACACTAATCTGACACCGGCACTTTTGGAAGAGGGATTCGTAAGAGAAATCATCAGTAAAGTACAGACAATGAGAAAAGAAGCCGGCTTTGAAGTGACAGACCACATTACTGTATACGAAGAGGGTAATGACAAGATTAAAGAAGTCATGACCAAATACACTGATGAAATCAAGAATGATGTATTGGCAGACGATATGTGCTTAGACGCAGAAGGTGGATATTCCAAGGAATGGGATATTAATGGAGAAAAAGTAAGATTAGGTGTCGAGAAAAAAATGTAATTTTAAAACCTTTTCGTACTCATTTTTGTAGCTGATTTTCTGTTGGCTGCACTTGGAGTTTGAGGCGGACGTACTGCGTACGCCTCAAAAATTTAAGTATAGCTGACAAAAAATCTTCTCATAAAATTAAGTACAAAAGATTCCGAAATTACATGAGATAATTTAGGAGGATCAGTTCATTGATTAAAAAGGATACTTTCGACAAAGAAAAATTCAAAAAAGAGTTAGAGTCTAATGTCCGTATGCTGTTTCGTCGTAAACTCGAAGAAGCAACACCACAGCAGATTTATCAGGCTGTTGCATACTCTGTAAAAGACGATATTATTGACAACTGGATCGAGACACACAAAGCATACGAAAAACAGGACAAGAAGATGGTTTACTACATGTCCATGGAGTTCCTTATGGGTAGAGCTCTTGGAAACAACATGATTAACCTTCTTTGCTATGATGATGTAAGAGAAACATTAGAGGAGTTAGGACTTGACCTTAACCTCATCGAAGACCAGGAGCCAGATGCAGCACTTGGTAACGGTGGTCTTGGCCGTCTTGCAGCTTGTTTCCTTGATTCTCTTGCAACACTTGGATATCCAGCTTACGGCTGTGGAATCCGTTACCGTTATGGTATGTTCAAACAGAAAATCGAGAACGGTTATCAGGTAGAAGTCCCAGATAACTGGTTAAAATACGGAAATCCTTTTGAAATCAAGAGAGATGAGTATGCTGTAGAAGTTAAGTTTGGCGGTTATGTAGACGTTGAGATGCATAATGGAAGACAGAAGTTCGTTCAGAAGGGATACCAGAGTGTACGTGCCGTACCATATGATATGCCAATCGTAGGTTATGGCAATCATATCGTAAATACACTTCGTATCTGGGATGCAGAAGCAATCAACAACTTCAACTTAGATTCTTTCGACAAAGGTGAGTACCAGAAAGCTGTAGAGCAGGAAAACCTTGCAAGAACAATCTGTGAAGTATTATATCCAAATGACAACCATATGGCAGGTAAGGAACTCCGTTTAAAACAGCAGTATTTCTTCATTTCTGCATCTGTTCAGAGAGCAATTGCAAAATACAAAGAAACACATGACGATATCCGTAAATTCCATGAGAAAGTAACATTCCAGTTAAATGACACACATCCTACAGTAGCAGTAGCTGAGTTAATGAGAATCCTCGTTGACGAAGAAGGTTTAGAGTGGGATGAAGCATGGGAAATCACAAGAAAGACTTGTGCTTACACAAACCATACTATTATGGCAGAAGCTCTTGAGAAGTGGCCTATCGAGCTTTTCTCAAGATTACTTCCTAGAGTTTACCAGATCGTAGAAGAGATTAACCGTCGTTTCGTTATCGAAATCCAGAACAAATACCCTGGAGATCAGGAGAAGATTCGCAAGATGGCAATCCTCTATGATGGACAGGTAAGAATGGCACATCTTGCAATCGCAGGAAGCTACTCCGTTAACGGTGTTGCCCGCCTTCACACAGACATCCTTAAGAAACGTGAGTTAAAAGATTTCTATGAGATGATGCCAGAGAAGTTCAACAATAAGACAAATGGTATTACACAGAGAAGATTCCTTCTTCATGGTAACCCATTACTGGCAAGCTGGGTAACAGACAAGATTGGTGATGACTGGATCACTAACTTAGATCATCTTAAACATTTAAAAGTATATGTAGATGATGAAAAGTGCCAGCAGGAATTCATGAACATCAAATACCAGAACAAGGTACGTCTTGCAAAATACATCAAAGAGCATAATGGAATTGATGTAGACCCACGTTCCATCTTTGACTGCCAGGTTAAGAGATTACATGAGTACAAACGTCAGTTAATGAATATTCTTCATGTAATGTACCTTTACAATGAAATCAAAGCACATCCAGACATGGATATCGTTCCAAGAACATTTATCTTCGGAGCAAAAGCAGCCGCTGGTTATTACACAGCGAAGCTTACGATCAAGTTAATCAACGCAGTAGCAGATAAGATTAACAACGACTCATCCATCAATGGAAAGATTAAAGTTGTATTCATCGAAGATTACCGCGTATCTAACGCAGAGCTTATCTTTGCAGCAGCCGATGTCAGCGAGCAGATTTCCACAGCTTCTAAGGAAGCATCAGGAACAGGTAACATGAAGTTCATGTTAAATGGTGCTCTCACATTAGGAACAATGGATGGTGCTAACGTTGAGATCGTAGAAGAGGTTGGCAAAGAAAACGCTTTTATCTTCGGTTTATCTGCAGACCAGGTAATGGAATATGAGAAAAACGGAAACTACAATCCAAGAGACGTATACAACAACAACCAGGACGTACGTCAGATACTTACACAGTTAGTAAACGGCTTCTACTCACCAGAGAACCCGGAACTGTTCCGTGCCCTTTATGACGCACTCCTTGAAAAAGACACTTACTTCACATTATTAGACTTCGATTCTTACAAAGAAGCTCATAACAGAATCGATGCTGCTTACCGCGATGAACAGCACTGGGCTAGAACAGCAATGCTCCAGACAGCATCCGCAGGTAAGTTCTCCTCTGACCGTACGATCGAAGAGTACGCAAAAGAGATGTGGCATCTGGAGAAAGTGACTCTGTAATTCGTTGAATAGACGATAAATAGACGAACCCCAAAATAGAATAGACCCCATATATGTGACTTTCGTCGCGGCGTGTTGAATGTTCGCTTAAGCGTTCGCATTCAACACTTGCTCCCAGGCCACATATATGGGGTCTATTCTGTTTTGAGGTTCTGTTTTTCGGCGGGATTTAGTTGGATTACAGAGTCACGAGAAAGGATTTGGGGATTCTCCGAAGCGCCAGTTGGCGGTGAAAGAGCTGGTGTACAGGTTTCATCTGTTTTTTGCAAGCCCAAATCAGAAAAAATTGTTATTGGTTCACCCAATTCCTTTTTTTACCTTTTTTCTTGCCCGTTTGAATAAAATAATTTATCATTTTGGGCTGTAAATTAGTAAAATTTTATATTTAAGAAAAGTAATTTGCAAAATATACGATAATAATTTGCTTTTTAGGTGTAAAAAGTATAAAATAAAGCCATAGAACACTCTGATAGATTTTTGGAGGGCAAAATGGGAGCAACAATAGATGAAATTATTGATTCCCTGAAAAGGGGACAGGGAAAAAGAGTCTCAGACTTGGTCAAGATGGCTTTAGAAGAGGGAACAGACCCGCAGATGATTCTGGAAGATGGCTTTTTAGCCGGAATGGAACAGGTAGCGGACAAGTTTCGTAAAGAAGAAGTTGGTGTGCCAGAGATTTTGAGCGTTACCCGCGCATTGGAAAGGGGCGTTTCTACTCTGCGCCATTACAGTGGCGGACGTGCCAAAAAGGAGATTGGGACAGTTATAATAGGAACAGTAAAAGGGGACTTACATGACATCGGAAAGAATCTTGTTAAGATTATGATGGAGAGTAAGAATATAAGGGTTATTGATCTGGGCGTGGATGTTTCACCGAGAAGATTTCTGGAGGAGGCAGTAGGCAGTCATGCTCAGATTGTATGTTTAAGTGGTATCATGCCGCATTCTGAAGAAGATATGAGAGCTGTTGTTGAAGAATTTGAGATGAAAGGTATCCGGGATCAGTTTTATTTTATGGTAGGTGGTTATTTTCTGACGGAGAGGCAGGCAAAGGCAATCGGTGCAGACTGTTATACGGAAGATGCCTGTAATTGTGCAGAGAAGGCCTGCCGCTATTTGAATAAAAAAGATAGAAGGAAGAAAAACCATTAATTTCTGACCGATGAGGTTGGGATAATGCCGATGTTTGGAGGACAGAAGATTGACGGAAAAGAATAATATTTATATTGAAGACGTGGTGGATGTAAAAGAACTTCAAACTTTACAGGATAATTGGGCGAAGGCTACAGATCTGGCATTTGTGACGGTGGATTGCAACGGAACTCCGATTACAAAGCAGAGTAATTTTACACCTTTTTGCAAGCGTCTTCGTGAACTGGATGCATTTCGTGAAAAGTGCTATTACTGCGATGCCTGTGGAGGACGGAAGGCAAGAAGAATTGGGAAAGCTTATGTGTACATATGTCATGCTGGGCTAATTGATTTTGCGATTCCGATTATGATAAAGGGACAGTATGTTGGAGCGTTTCTGGCAGGTCAGGTTACCAGCACAGATTTTGCAGATTTAAAGAAGATTACGACACAAAGCGAGGATTGGAAGGACAATCAGGAACTGGTTGAGCTCTACAGCCAGGTAAAAGAGGTGTCTGTGGAGAAGGTTGAGGCTGTGGCACAGATTATCTGTGACAGCTATAATTATTCTGTGGAGAGAGAATATGCGAATAAGGTAAATGCAGAGCTTCGCGAAAAGGATTATAAGCTCATGAAGGAAGAGAAGCTTCGTATTGAGATGGAGAAGTCTCTTCGTGATATTGAGTTGAAAGCTTTACATTATCAGATCAATCCACATTTTCTTTTTAATGTATTGAATACAATAGGAAGACTTGCTTTCTTTGAGAATGCGAAGATGACGGAGGATGTTGTCTATGCGTTTGCGGATATGATGCGCTACATTTTGAGAAAGAGCAGAGATCCATTAAGCCCGCTCAGAGAGGAACTGACCCATGTGCAGAATTATCTTAAGATTCAGAAGATTCGCCTGGGAAGCAGGCTGCAGTATTCCATTAATATATCGGAGACATATTACAGTGTGAAGCTTCCATTTTTATCTCTGACAACACTTGTGGAGAATTCTATTAAATATGCAGTTGAGAATAAGGCATCCGGTGGAATGGTCGAAGTGAATGGAAGCGAGAAAGATGGAGATTTATGCATTGACATTATTGATAATGGTGATGGTATGTCCCAGTCAAAAATAGTCAGCGTTTTACGCGGGGATGCGTATAAAGATAATGAAAAGGGATCTGTAGGACTTTATAATATCAATTCCCGACTGATTCATTATTTTGGAAATGAATATGCGTTATCCATTGAAAGTGAAAATAAACCTTCTCTTGGAACGAAGGTGACAATAAAAGTGCCATTGGTACAGGAATAGAAAGGCAGAGTTGACTTGTATAAGATATTAATTGTTGAGGATGAAGAATTAGAAAGAACCTCCATGAAGATTTTTCTTGAGGAGAATCTTCTGGATGTAGAAATTGTCGGAGAAGCGAAAAGTGGCTTCGAGGCAGTAGAGATGATTGATTCAAAAGATATCAATCTCATGCTGGTAGATATTAACATACCTGGAATGGATGGTATGGAAGTTATCAAATATGCAAGGAAAAAACTTCCAAAGGCTGTTATTATTATAACAACGGCATATGATGATTTTAATATTGCACACAGAGCAATAAAGTTGAAGGTTGATGATTTCCTGCTCAAACCTATCAGAAAAGAGGTTTTACTTGAGTCTGTGAAGTCATTTGCAAGCCGTTTAGGAGAGGGACGACAGACCGGCAAGAGTAATAAATTGCTTTCAAAGTTCGAAATGGAATTAAAAAAATGCTCTTACAAAGCTTCTGTAGACATTTTAAGAGAGTACATAGACCAGTTATACTTAGAGGAGCATGATGTTAATATTATATCAAAGAGACTACAGGAGGTTGCAAAGGCAGTTGTGCGTATTAGTGAGGAACTTGGAATCACAGATACGAACGAACTTGTAGTTCAGATGGAGAAGCTTAAGATTAAGTATCTTCTCTATAATAATAAGCATGATGCCTATAATGAAATTATCAAGATGGTAGACATTCTCTTTGATAAGATGAATATCAAAGGTAAGCTTTCAGAAGGCGGCATGAAGGCCGTTATTGATTACATAGAGAGAAACTTAAAGAAGGGTATCAGTTTAGAGGATGTTGCAAACCATGTGAATATCAGTACTTATTATTTAAGTAAGATATTCAAAAAAGAAATGGGTGTGAATTTCATCACCTATGTGACAGACCGGAAGATGGACCTGGCAAAAGAAATGCTGGTCAACACAGATATTCCGGTGCTTAATATTGCCTTGGATCTGGCGTACAATGAAGCGAATTACTTCAGTAAGGCCTTCAAAAAGAAGACTGGATTAACGCCATCTGAGTATAGAGAAAAGTACAGAAACAGAAAGGAGGAGGAAAATGAAACGGTTTAAACTTTCCACTGAAGTTTTATTCAGTGAGGATGCCATCGACGCACTTCTTGAAGAAAAAGACGAGAATGCGGTCCTGATTACTGACAAGTTCATGGTAGATTCAGGAATGGCAGACATGATTTTGAAAAAATTGTCTAATTGCAAAGAAGTTTCCGTTTTCAGCGAAGTAGTCCCTGATCCACCAATGGATCTGATTGAAAGGGGTATCGCATTTTTGCAGGATAAGGACTGTGATATCGTAGTTGCTCTTGGAGGAGGTTCTTCCATTGACGCGGCGAAAGCTATTGTATATATGGCTAAGAAGATTGAAGAGAAGCAGAATCCTGATAATCAGAAGAAGATCAAACTGATTGCCCTGCCGACAACAAGTGGTACAGGTTCCGAAGTTACACAGTTTGCTGTAGTAACAGACAGTAAGACGGGGGTTAAGATTCCATTGATCGATGAGAGCCTTATGCCTGATATTGCTATCCTTGATCCGGAACTTGTTAAGTCAGCGCCACCGTTTATTACAGCGGATACAGGACTGGATGTTATTACCCACGCTCTTGAGGCTTATGTTTCTGAGACAGCGAGCGATTGCTCTGACTGTTTAGCAGAGAAAGCTGCAGAGCTTGCTTTTGAATTTCTTCCACGCGCTTACCGCAATGGTTATGATATTAAGGCAAGAGATAAGATGCACAGAGCATCCTGTCTTGCAGGTATGGCATTTAACCTTGTAAATCTTGGTGTAAACCACGGTATTGCCCATGCTTTAGGAGCTATCTTCCACATTCCACACGGAAGAGCCAATGCGTTAGTGCTTCCTTATGTTATTGAATTTAATGCCGATATGGCAAGAGAAGGCGCAAAACACAGCAATGACGCAGCAAAGAAGTATCAGAAGATGGCAAGAATCGTTGGCCTGCCAGCTCCTACACCTAAAGTTGGTGTGGCTAATCTGATTGCAGAGATCCAGCGTCTGTTAAAATATATGGATCGTCCACAGTGTATGTCCGAATGTGGCGTCAGTGTAGAAGAATTTAATAAACACAGAGAAGAAATTGTGCGTCGTGCATTGGCTGATGCATGTACACAGGCTAACCCTAGAAAGGTTACAGCAGAAGATATTAATAAAATTCTTGATCATATTGCAAAATAGTAGCGTTTGTATACAGAATCATTTGCTACCCTGTGGTAAAAATGGCAACAAAGTATCATGAAAATAAATAAATACATGAGTTTATATGTGTTTAAAAGCTAAAATTTATAGGCACTAGCCAAGTAATTTTGTGAAAATTGCTATATAATGATACTATCCTGTAAATCAACCAAAATATATTCTGCCTGAACAAATCAACCACAGGGCAGATAAGAATTTTATAAGGAGGTCAATTATGCAGAAAGAAGCTTTAGGAATGATTGAAACCAAAGGTTTAGTTGGCGCAATCGAAGCAGCCGATGCCATGGTTAAATCAGCAAACGTAACATTAGTAGGATACGAAAAGATCGGTTCCGGTTTAGTTACAGTTATGGTAAGAGGTGACGTAGGAGCTGTTAAGGCATCTGTAGACGCAGGTACAGTTGCTGCAGATAAAGTTGGTACAGTAGTTTCCAGCCACGTAATCCCAAGACCACATACAGACGTAGAAAAGATCTTACCACAATAGAGTTAGTCCTTGTCTGATCAATTATTAATGGAGGTATAATTCAATGAAAGATGAAATGATGGCTAAAATCATGGACGAAGTTATGAAAAAGATGGGTGGCACAGAAGCTCCTGCACAGAGCATGGCTTGCGAAGCTCCTCAGGGAATCAATGAAGACCTTTGCGGTTTAACAGAGTATGTTGGAACAGCAATGGGACATACAATTGGTTTAGTAATCGCTAACCTTGACTACAGTGTTCATGAATTATTAAAGATTGATCCTAAGTACCGTTCAATCGGTATCATCGCAGACCGTACAGGTGCAGGTCCTCAGATCTTCGCTTGTGATGAAGCTGTTAAAGCTACAAACACAGAAGTTTGCTTAATCGAGTGCCCACGTGATACAGAAGGCGGCGCTGGACATGGATGCTTAGTTGTATTTGGTGCAGAAGACGTATCCGATGCTAGAAGAGCTGTAGAAGTTGCATTAAGCTTCGTTGGAAAACACTTTGGTGATGTATACGGAAACTCCGCTGGACATCTTGAGTTCCAGTACACAGCACGTGCTTCTTACTGCTTAGAGAAAGCATTCGGCGCAGTTGTTGGTAAAGCATTTGGTATCACTGTAGGAGCTCCTTCAGGTATTGGTATCGTATTAGCCGATACAGCTTCTAAGACAGCTACAATCGATCCTATTTCTATCGCTACACCTGGTAATGGTGGAACATCCTTCTCTAACGAGGTTAACTTCTTCTTCACAGGAGATTCAGGAGCAGTTAGACAGGCTATCATTGGTGCAAGAGAAGTTGGTAAGCAGTTACTTAAAGCTTTAGAGCCAAACGAACCACTGGAATCCGGTACAGTTCCATATATCTAAGATTAACAATCTGATTTTTAAAGTTCTTTATATGGGGTGAGAGCCATATAGGGAATTAGAGTAAGAGATATCCACAAAGCGGGGGTGAGAGCCTGCAGTTGGATATTGTAATACTTTTATTTTGAATATATATATTGAAGGTAAAAGATAGTCTAATTGGAATTTGAGAGGTGTTGAGACCGTGAGAAGTAAACGTTTTGAGTATTTAGATCAAAGACCTGTTAATCAGGATGGTTATGCAAAGGAATGGCCAGAAGTAGGCTTTATTGCCATGAACAGCCCATTCGACCCAACTCCATCTATCAAGATCGTCAACGGCGAAGTTGTTGAAATGGATGGAAAAACAAAAGATGAATTCGACATGCTTGACGCATTCATCGCAAGATATGCCATTAATCTTGACTTTGCAGAAGAAGCAATGGCTACAGACTCTCTGGAGATTGCGCGTATGTTAGTTGACATTAATGTTAACAGACAGGAGTGCTTAAAATATACTACAGCAGTTACACCTGCTAAGTTAGTAGAAATCGTTGGTAACCTCAGCGTACTTGAAGCTATGATGGGTATTACCAAGATGAGATGTCGTTTAAAACCAGCTAACCAGTGCCACGTTACAAACGTAAAGGATAACATGGTTCAGATCGCAGCAGATGCAGCAGAAGCTGCTGTACGTGGATTTGCAGAGATGGAGACAACAGTAGGTATTGTACGTTATGCTCCATTTAATGCTATCGCTATTATGTTAGGTGCTAACGTTGGACGTCCTGGTATCCTTACACAGTGTGCTGTAGAAGAAGCTACAGAGCTTGACTTAGGTATGAGAGGTTACACCGCTTACGCCGAGACAGTATCCGTATACGGAACTGAAGACGTATTCATGGATGGTGATGATACTCCTTGGTCAAAAGCTTTCTTAGCATCCTGCTACGCATCTCGTGGTGTTAAGATGAGATTTACATCTGGTACTGGTTCAGAGGTTCAGATGGGTATGGCAGAAGGAAAGTCTATGCTTTACCTTGAGGCTAGATGCCTCGGTGTTACTCGTGGTGCTGGTGTTCAGGGAACACAGAATGGTTCTGTATCCTGTATCGGTGTACCTGCCGCTGTACCTGGTGGTATCCGCGCCGTTGCATGTGAGAACTTAATTGCCGCTATGCTTGACCTTGAGAACGCTTCCTCTAATGACCAGTCATTTACACACTCTGATCTTCGTAGAGTTGCTCGTTCTATTCCACAGTTTATTCCAGGAACTGACTACATCTGTTCCGGATATTCATCCACACCGAACTATGATAACATGTTCGCAGGATCCAACTGGGATGCAGACGATTATGATGATTGGTGCGTAATTCAGCGTGACTTAAGAGTTGATGCTGGTCTTCTTCCTGCAAGAGAAGAAGAAGTTGTTGCAGCACGTAATAAAGCTGCAAAAGCTATTCAGGCACTGTTCCGTGAATTAGGTTTACCTGAAATTACAGACGAAGAAGTTGAAGCTGCCACATACGCTCGTGGTTCACAGGATATGCCTGACCGTGACGTTGTAGCTGACCTTAAAGCTGCTACAGATATGCTTGATCGTGGAGTTACAGGTATCGACTTCGTTAAAGCTCTTTACAAGGGTGGATTTGAAGACGTTGCTGAGTCTATCTTCAACATTCAGAAAGCTAAAGTTGTTGGTGACTACTTACATACAGCTTCCATGCTTGATGATAAATTCCATGTAATTTCTGCTGTTAACAGCCCTAACTGCTATGAAGGACCTATGACAGGTTACCAGATCAGCCCAGAACTTTGGGAGAAGATTTCTGATATCCGTACTGCAGTAGATCCGGCTAAGCTTTAATCGAGTAAGGAAGGTGAACCATAATGGCAATTGATGAAAAATTATTAAAAAGTGTTATCGCTGAAGTTCTTAAAGAAATGAATACTGCAGATACTTCCGCAGCTTCTGCTGTAGAGGGAGAAACTTATGAGTGCCCTGGAATGCAGATTACTGAAATCGGTGATGCAGAAAAAGGCACAAATCCTAACGAAGTTGTTTTAGGTTTAGCTCCTGCTTTTGGAGAATCTCAGACAACAAATATCGTAGGTATTCCTCATGCAGATATTGTAAAAGAGGTTATGGCTGGTCTGGAAGAAGAAGGTGTTTCCTGTAGAATCGTTAAAGTTTACAGAACATCCGATGTATCTTTCATCGCTCATGATGCTGCTGAATTATCAGGTTCAGGCATCGGAATTGGAATTCAGTCCAAAGGTACTACTGTAATCCATCAGAAAGACCTTCCACCGCTGTCTAACTTAGAGTTATTCCCACAGTGCCCACTGATCGACCTTGAAACATACAGAGCAATCGGTAAAAACGCTGCTCAGTACGCTAAAGGAGAATCACCAAATCCGGTACCTGTAAAGAATGACCAGATGGCAAGACCGAAATTCCAGGCTTTATCCGCTGTACTGCATATCAAAGAGACAGAGCATGCAGACAGAGATAAGGCTCCTAAAGCTCTTAAAGTTGTATTTAAATAGACGGAGGTGTCAATCGTGGATCAGGAATTATTAGTAAGACAGATTATGCAGGAAGTTATGAAAAACATGCAGGGTTCTGCCGCAGCCTGCGAATGTGAAAGCAAGGTTACGGTTGAGGATTACCCACTGGGAGAGAAAAAACCAGAATTAATCAAGAGTGCTTCTGGAAAATCTTTAAATGATTTAACTTTACAGGGAGTTATTGATGGAAAGTTAGATGCAAAAGATTTCCGTATCACAAAAGAAACTCTGGAATTACAGGCTCAGGTTGCTGAATCTGCAGGACGTGGATTCTTCGCAACGAACTTAAGAAGAGCTGGTGAATTAATCCCAGTACCTGATGCAAGACTTCTTGAGATTTATAACGCTCTTAGACCATATCGTTCAACAAAAGCTGAATTATATGCAATCGGTGATGAGTTAATCAACGAATACGGTGCTACAGTAAGTGGTAACTTCGTTAAAGAAGCTGCAGACATTTACGAAAAACGTAACCGTTTAAAAAAATAATTAGTTGATTGATTTCGACGGAGGTATGAGAAGTGAAATTAGTTGCGGGCGTTGATATTGGCAATGCAACAACGGAAACTGCGATTGCCAGAATCGATGGTAAAAATGTGACATTCCTTTCGAGTGGTATTACAGGTACTACTGGAATTAAAGGAACGAAACAGAACATACACGGAGTTTTTCAGTCACTGAAGAATGCCCTTGATGAAGTTGGTTTTGAAATCAGTGATCTTGATGAAGTTCGTATTAATGAAGCCGCTCCCGTTATCGGTGATGTCGCTATGGAGACTATTACCGAAACTATTATCACGGAATCTACTATGATTGGACACAATCCCAATACTCCAGGGGGTGTTGGGATTGGTGTTGGAATATCTCAGCGCATCGACAGATTAGATACTGTCAAAGATGGCGGAGATGTAATTGTGGTTATTCCGGCAGAAGTTTCCTTTGAAGCTGCCGCTGCACTCATTAACCGATATAACAAAATATTTAACATTACAGGTGCCATTGTCCAGCGCGATGATGGCGTTTTGATTAACAACAGGCTTGAAAAGAAGATTCCTATCGTTGATGAGGTAGGTATGATTGATAAAGTACCTCTCGGAATGTTATGTGCAGTAGAAGTTGCACCTGTTGGCGGAGTTGTCGAAGTACTCTCTAACCCATATGGTATCGCAACATTATTCAAACTGTCCCCGGAAGATACAAAACAGGTTGTACCGATTGCCCGCGCGTTAATCGGAAATCGTTCTGCCGTTGTCATTAAAACACCGGAAGGAGACGTAAAAGAAAGACGTATCCCTGCCGGTTCTATTGAGATTATAGGCGCAAAGAAAAAAGTAATCGTTGGCGTAGAAGAGGGAGCCGAGAAGATGATGGAAGCTGTAAATAGCGTTCCAGTCATCGAAGATATTAAAGGTGAACCTGGCACCAATGCCGGCGGTATGCTTGAAAAAGTTCGTCAGGTTATGTCAAATCTTACAAACCAGCATCCAAAAGATATCAAAATTCAGGATTTACTTGCTGTAGATACTTATAATCCTCAGAAGATTAAAGGTGGTCTCGCAAATGAATTTTCTTTAGAAAGTGCAGTAGGAATTGCTGCCATGGTTAAGGCAGACCGTCTTCAGATGAAGATGATCGCGGAAGAATTGACAGACCGATTAAAAATCCCTGTATATGTTGGCGGTGTTGAGGCAGATATGGCTATTAAAGGAGCTTTAACTACACCGGGTACAAATGTACCACTCGCCATAGTAGATATGGGAGCAGGATCAACGGATGCTTCAATTAAAGACAGAGACGGCAATGTAAAGCTCGTGCATCTGGCGGGGGCCGGAAACATGGTAACTTTACTGATTCAGTCCGAACTTGGACTGGAAGATTTCAATACAGCAGAAGATATTAAAAAGTATTCTCTCGCAAAGGTTGAAAGTCTTTTCCATATTCGTCATGAAGATGGAACCGTACAGTTCTTTGAACAGCCATTAGATCCGAATGTATTCGCAAAGGTTGTCTTAGTCAAGGAAGATGGAGAGTTAGTTCCGCTTGAGGGACAGGATTCCATGGAAAAGATTAAGATGGTAAGAACCAATGCAAAGAAAAAGGTATTCGTAACAAATGCGATTCGTTCATTGGCGAAGGTTAGTCCTACCGGTAATGTACGAGACATCGAATTTGTAGTATTAGTAGGTGGTTCTGCACTCGACTTCGAGGTGCCGACTCTCGTAACTGATGCATTATCACAATATAATATAGTAGCTGGTCGGGGAAACATTCGCGGATGCGAAGGCCCTCGTAATGCGGTAGCAACAGGACTTGCGATGTCTTGTGCTGATGTATAGGAGACAATTATGGAAGGAAGCAATACAGTAATTGATAACAGACCTTCAGTGAAAGTTTTTTATGACTGTGATCACCTTTCTGAAGCTGATTTTGTCAGCGTCCTTCTTGGAATCGAGGAGGAAGGCATCCCCTATGATGTTCAGGCAGAGCATTGCAGTTCCGTATTAGAACTTGCACATAATGCCAGCTTGAATTCAAGATTAGGGGTGGGCGTTGGTATCAGCAAAGAAGGCGTTGTTCTTCAGCATGAGAAGCTGGATAAAGCGGCCCCTCTTTTTAAGATTAAGTTATATCAGACAGAGCTGTTCCGGAAGATTGGCGCGAATGCGGCAAGATTGGTAAAGAAAATGCCATTCAAAGTTCTGGATTAAGGCTTTACAATTAATTAATTCTGAAATGTGAGGAGGTGTGAAGGTGTCTAACAATAAATGTCTTGGTTTCATCGAAACCTTTGGTTTAGCTGCCTGTGTGGCAGCAGCAGATGCAGCAGTGAAGTCTGCTAACGTAAAACTGCTTGGATATGAATATGCAAAGGGCGGCGGAATGTGTACTGTAAAGGTAGAAGGTAACGTCGGAGCATGTAGAGCAGCAATCGCAGCAGGCAAAAAAGCGGCAGAAGCAGTTAACGGTTCTTTAAGTGGAACAAAGAGCACACTGTTAAAAGCAAGACCGGCAGACGGCATGAGAGAATTACTCGTAGACAACAGAGAAACTGTTGGAGGAGAAATCGCTCTTGCAGAAGGTTATCGTCCAAAAGGAGATACAAAGAAACCGGTACTCGTAAAGAACTGGAAACCAAAAACTGAACCAAAGGCTGAGGTAGTGACCGAGGAAGCACCTGAACCGCCTGTAGTGGAAGCACCTGAGGAAGAAGAGCCAACATCAGAGGAACCTGAAACGGAAGAGGTCAAAGAGGAAGCTCCTGTAGAGGAACCGAAAGCAGAAGAACCTGCTGAGGAAACTCCTGTAGAAGAGACTCCAGTGGAAGAAGCTCCTGTAGAAGAGCCAAAAGCAGAAGAACCTGCACCAGAAGCTCCAGCAGAAGAGACTCCAGTAGAGAAAGCAGAAGCAGAGGAAGCAAAATCTGAAGAGACTGAACCGAAAAAGGAAACTGACAAAAAGGCAGATGCTCCTAAGGGAAAGACTTCAACAGGAAATAGAAGAAGCAGATCCAGAAGAAAAAAGAACACCGATAATAACGATAACAAATAAGTCGGAATAATCGGCTCTGGATTATAAATCAGTAATCAGGCAGGAAAGGCATTCAGCCTTTCCTGCGATAGTATCAATAATAACGTACATTTAGTACATACAAATATGCGCAATGGATGCATGTGGATACCGAGACAGACACATGCAATCCTGACAATAATGATTCGGTATTCGAACATTAGAATAAATAAGGGGATCACATGAACGATTACAATAACGTTTTAGTTGGATTTTCGGAGCTTATCAAAAATGAAGAATTTCGTCCCTATGAAGGGGATTTGAGATTGGGTGTCGATCTTGGAACCGCCAACATTGTAGTATCTGTTGTAGATTCCAACAACACACCAATTGCCGGGGCTTCCTATCCGTCCACGGTTGTACGGGATGGAATCGTTGTGGATTTCATGGGTGCATCCAGAGCGGTCAGAAATATGAAAGCCAAGCTGGAAGAGCTGATGGGAGTGGAGTTTTACGAAGCTGCCACAGCCATTCCGCCGGGAATTATTTCTGGAAACGTAAAGGTAATTTCCAACGTAGTCGAGTCTGTTGGACTGGATGTAGTCAATGTCATTGACGAGCCTACAGCAGCCGCTTCTGTTCTTGGTATTACGGACGGAGCAGTCGTGGATGTCGGTGGTGGAACAACCGGTATCAGTATTCTCAAAGACGGAAAGGTTATCTTTACCGCAGATGAGCCTACAGGTGGAACACACATGACTCTGGTACTTGCTGGGAGCCTTGGATGTTCCTTTGAAGAGGCCGAGAGAATCAAAAAAGATCCGAAACAGGAAATGCTGGTATTTCCTGTGGTTAAACCGGTAATTGAAAAGATGGCAGCAATCGTTGCCCGTTTTATCGAAGGATACGATGTGGACGTTATTTATGTAGTAGGCGGTGCCTGCAGCTTTAAGAAGTTCGAAAGTGTTTTTGAGAAGGAAACAGGGGTTAAGACGATTAAGCCGAAAGAACCTTTACTGGTTACTCCATTAGGAATTGCCATGAACTGCAATAAGCAATAGGTGGCATGATGAATAGAAAAGAATTTGAAGATGCGCTTATGGCAACGATTGTGGAATATATTTCAGACCAGGTCATCTTACGATACGCACAGGCTTGTAAGAAAGCTACTGTTCTTTTCTCCGGAGCCTTAATTGGTTATAAAGATGCAGTAACATCTTTAAATGAACTAAAAAAGGATGGCTGGACATTGACAGCAGTACTGTCAAAGGCAGCAGGAGAAGTAATTACAGAAGAACGTATCAGGAATGATATTGGTCCGGATGCCATTTATGTTGAAGGCGCTCCGGTTAACGGCAGACAGATTGTAGATGACAGTCAGTTTGTAATTATTCCGTCGCTGACAATTAATACAGCCGCAAAGGTTGCAAATTGTATCAGTGATAATCTTCTTACCAATATGATTTCCAGAGCGATGGCTACAGGAAAGCCAATCGTGGCAGCAATTGATGGCTGCTGTCCGGATAACAAGGTAAGAGAGCAGTTAGGCTTTAAAGTAACAGAAGCTTATAAAGCGAAAATGCGACATAATCTTGAAGATATGCTCGCATACGGAATCACATTGACTACAGACTATAGTCTGTGCAGTAAAGTAAATGAAGTTTTCTCTGCAAAGGTGTCTCTCCCGGCACTGGATAACAGTAAGCCGGCACCGAAGAAAGACAGAATTGTTTCCACAAAGATGGAGCCAGCAGTACAGTCAGTAAGCCAGCCAGTCAAAAAAGTGGAAACACCGAGCAGTGTAAAGTTAGACAAAAAAGTAATCGGCAGAGTCGATATAGCAAAGAATGCGAGATTTAAGACAATCGTTGTAAGACAGGATGCATTAGTTACCGGTCTTGCAAAAGATGAAGCTTTAAATCGCGGAATTACGATTGTAAAAGAGTAAGTAGGTGAAGACATGTATTTAGGTAAAGTGATTGGTACAGTAGTTTCGACTATTAAGACTCCAAGCCTGACCGGCAGTAAGTTTCTTATTGTTGAGAAGATTAATCAGGATCTTACAGCAAAGAAACAGACAGAAATTGCTGTTGATACTGTTGGAGCCGGCGATGGAGAAACCGTAATTGTCGTAGGCGGAAGTTCCGCACGTATGTCAAATGGTAAAAAGACTGACCTGCCAGTAGATGCTGCGATTATCGGCATTGTCGATACCGTAGAGATATCACAGTGTTAAGGGTGTGAATATAATGTCCAATATTTATACAAAGACAGGTGATAAAGGAACGACGGGTCTCTATGGTGGTTCCAGAGTTGACAAAGACAGTTTAAACGTTGATGCTTACGGAACTGTCGATGAAGCAATCTCTTCTCTGGGAGTTGCCTATACCCTGACTGACTCACCGGAAATAAAAGAATATATTAATCATATTCAGAAGAGGATGTTCCAGGCAGGTGCTGAATTAGCCAGTGATGCAAGAGGAATGGAAATGCTTAAAGATAAGATCGGGGAAGCTGATATCAAATACCTCGAAAATATCATTGACAAATCCACCGAAGTGAACGGGCTGATGCGAGAATTCGTAGTACCTGGAGTTAATCCTTCCTCCGCAGCCTTACACGTTGCAAGAACTGTTGTAAGACGTGCAGAGAGAATAATTACAGCACTCGCAAAGCAGGTTCCTGTTCGTGAGGAGTTACGCAAATATATCAATCGCTTATCAGATGCGTGCTTTGCAATGGCTCGTCTCGAAGAGGCAAGAGCAAAAAATCAGGAGATCGAAGAATTAAAAGACACAGTACGACAGGTAGTGAAAACCTTAGGAGCTATGGGAAAGGAAGAAGACAGCATGGATATGTCAATTGAAACCTTGAAAAAGATGGCTGGATTCATAGAAGAAAAGGCAAAAGAGATTGGTGTTCCTGTTGCATTTTCCGCAGTAGATGAAGGTGGCAACTTACTGTACTTCCAGCGCATGGAAGGAACCCTTTTGATCAGTACAAAGGTGTCTCAGGATAAAGCATACACTGCCTGTGCTTTAAAGTGTCCGACATGTGATCTTGCTGATGTGACAAAACCAGGTGAGAGCCTGTGGAGTCTTCATAATTCTGGTGATGGCAGAATTATTTGTTTTGGAGGCGGATATCCAATTAAGAAAGATGGCAAAGTAATTGGAGCCATCGGAGTAAGTGGTGGAACCGCTGAAGAGGATATGGCAGTAGCGACATACGCATTAGAAAAAATGCAAGGAGGAAAAGCATAATGAATATCGATGTTGAATTAATTGAAAAAGTCGTTAAAAAAGTATTAAACGATGTTGAGACTGGCTCAAGCGAAAGCGAATATGGATATGGTATCTTTGATACTATGGACGAGGCAATTGAAGCTTCCGCAAAAGCTCAGAAAGAATATATGAACCATTCCATGGCTGACAGACAGAGATACGTTGAAGGTATCAGAGAAGTTGTTTGTACAAAAGAAAATCTTGAGTACATGAGTAAACTCGCTGTAGAAGAAAGCGGAATGGGTGCTTATGAATATAAAGTAATCAAAAACCGTTTAGCAGCAGTTAAATCTCCAGGTGTTGAAGATTTAACAACAGAAGCTTTATCAGGTGATGACGGACTTACATTAGTTGAGTACTGTCCATTCGGTGTAATTGGTGCTATCGCTCCTACAACAAACCCTACAGAAACAGTTATCTGTAACTCCATCGCAATGCTTGCTGGTGGAAACACTGTAGTATTCAGCCCACATCCACGTTCAAAAGGCGTTTCCATCTGGTTAATCAAAAAACTGAACGCTAAATTAGAAGAGCTGGGCGCTCCTAGAAACTTAATCGTAACTGTTAAAGAACCATCTATCGAAAACACAAATATCATGATGAACCATCCAAAGGTTCGTATGCTTGTTGCTACAGGTGGTCCTGGAATCGTTAAAGCAGTTATGTCAACAGGTAAGAAAGCTATCGGAGCTGGTGCTGGTAACCCTCCAGTAGTAGTAGATGAGACAGCTGATATCGAAAAAGCAGCTAAGGATATCGTTAACGGATGTTCTTTCGATAACAACCTTCCATGTATCGCAGAGAAAGAAGTTATCGCTGTAGATCAGATCGCTGACTACTTAATCTTCAACATGAAGAACAATGGCGCATACGAAGTAAAAGATCCTGAAATCATCGAAAAGATGGTTGATCTCGTAACAAAAGACAGAAAGAAACCAGCTGTTAACTTCGTAGGTAAGAGCGCACAGTACATCCTTGACAAAGTTGGAATCAAGGTTGGACCAGAAGTTAAATGTATCATCATGGAAGCTCCTAAGGATCATCCATTCGTACAGATCGAGTTAATGATGCCTATCCTTCCTATCGTTCGTGTTCCTAACGTAGACGAAGCTATCGACTTCGCTGTAGAAGTAGAACATGGTAACAGACATACAGCTATGATGCATTCTAAGAATGTAGATAAACTTACAAAGATGGCAAAAGAAATCGAAACAACTATTTTCGTAAAGAATGGCCCATCTTATGCAGGTATCGGTGTTGGCGGAATGGGATATACAACATTCACAATTGCCGGACCTACAGGTGAAGGTTTAACATCTGCTAAATCATTCTGCCGTAAGAGAAGATGTGTATTACAGGACGGTCTCCATATCAGAATGAAATAATTAAGAGGTGAGTTAAATGGAAAAAAACCTTATTGATATCATTGCAAAATCCGGTATCGTTGGTGCCGGTGGTGCAGGTTTTCCTACTCATGTAAAAATGAATGCTAAGGCTGAATATGTCATCATTAATGGTGCTGAGTGCGAACCTTTATTAAGAGTCGATCAGCAGCTTATGGCCGTTGAGACAAAGAAAATTCTTGATGCATTAAAGCTCTGCATGGAAGCAGTAGGTGCAGACAAGGGTGTAATTGCCTTAAAAGGTCACTATGAAGCAGCAATTAACAGCTTTAACCAGCTCTTGGGAGAGTATGAAGGCATTAGCCTTCATCTCCTTCCAAACTTCTATCCGGCTGGTGATGAACAGATTACAGTATACGAAGTTACGGGAAGAATTGTACCAGAAGGTGGAATTCCTCTACAGTGTGGCGTTATCGTTTCCAATGTAGAGACCATGCTTAATATTTACAATGCTTACTTTGAAGACAAACCAGTTACAGATTCTTATGTAACATTTGCTGGTGAAGTAAAGAACCACATTACTTTAAAATTACCACTTGGTATGACAGTAAAAGAAGCATTAGACCTCGCTGGAGGAGTTACCGTAAACGGACCATATGTCGTAATTAACGGCGGTCCTATGATGGGTAAACATGTTGCGTTAGATTCTAAGATTACAAAAACAACAAAAGGCTTAATCGTGTTACCGGAAGACCATCCATTGATTCAGGATGTAAAACTTCCAATACCTAAGATGCTTCATATGGCAAAAGCTGCATGTTGTCACTGTAGTATGTGTTCAGAAGTATGTCCTCGTCATCTGATCGGACATAGAATTGAACCAAACAAGACTATCAGATTTGCAAGCTACGGAAGCTTATGCGATGGTTCTGATACACCAATGATCGCATTCTTATGTTCAGAATGCCGTCTTTGCCAGTATGCATGTATCATGAACCTCCAGCCTTGGAAAGTAAATCATGAACTGAAAGGTATCATGGCAAAACAGGGTATTAAGAGTACATTGCATAACCAGCCAGAATCAGTACATCCAATGAGAGAGTACAAACGATTCCCTATCAAGAAGTTAATCGCTCGTCTGGGACTGACAAAATACAACGTTGCAGCTCCTCTGACAGAATTAACAACAGAGATAGATCACGTATCTATTCCTGTAGGACAGCACATCGGCGCACCTGCAGTTCCGTGTGTAAGTGTTGGTGATACCGTTGCAAAGGGCGATGTGATCGCTCAGCCTGCAGAAGGTAAATTAGGTGCTTGTATTCATGCTAGTATCAGCGGTACAGTCAAAGCAATCGCTGACGGTTGTATCTCAATCGAAAAATAAAGGATGGTGTTTACACAGTGAGAAAAGCAGTTGGATTCGTAGAAATTAAAAGCATTCCTGTTGGTATCCAGACAGCAGATGAAATGGTTAAAGCAGGTAATGTAGAATTATTACTGTCTACACCAATTTGTCCTGGTAAATATGTAATTATTGTTGGCGGACATGTAGGTCCTGTAAAAGCTGCTATGAGCAAAGCTGAACTCGTAAGCGGAATTTACTTAATCGACACACATATCCTTGACAATATTCGTGAAGAAGTTCTCCCAGCCATTGCTGGAGTAACTCCAACTCAGCAGATCCAGGCAGTTGGCGCAATTGAGACAATTTCCGCTTTAACAGCAATTATTGCAGCCGATACAGCAGTAAAGGCTTCCAAAGTCAGCATCGTTGACTTAAGAATTGCCAGAGGTTTAGGCGGTAAAGGATACTTAGTAATCACAGGAGAAGTATCCTCTGTAAGATCAGCAGTTAATGCATGTCTTGCAAAATTAGGAATCAGTGGAGAAGTAACATCTACTTCAATTATTCCACGTCCACATCCACAGATTGTTGAAAGTTTATTGAAGTAATAAGCCCTCACATCATGGATAGTTAATTATAGTAGTTATAATCAACTTAAGTATATAGAAAGGTTGTCCGCATAGAATCGGGCTTTCGCCTCAGCCACACAGGGCCAGGAGGGAAAGATTCCCGTGGGCGGGCAGCCTTTTTCGGCTATAAAAGGAAGTAGTGCCAAGAAAAAAGAAGTTCTAATTTTAATATAGGCAAGATAAAAAAGAGGATTATAAAGTAAGTATCACAAGGGTATCTTGTGAATTAATTTAAATATCTATAGAATTAGTTCTGAATAAATACAGAGTTGGTCGCAGCAAGAATGCCGGGCATTCTTGAAATTTAATATAGACAAAACAAAAATAATGTGAAAAAATATAAACAGATATATAACAAAAATATAGAAGGACAGGAGTAAAAGCAAAATGGGAAAAACATATATTCCAATCACAGAAGCGAACAAAAAGAACATCTTAAACTTCATCGGAATGTGCCGCATGAACGGATTAGAAGGAATGGCAGAACCATCATTCTCTTTCAAAGATATCAGAGAAGACATCGGAACTGTAATCTTTGATGTATTCTATAACTGCAGAGGAATCACAGAACCATCCTGGAATATGACAGTTAAAGTAGATAGTGATGTACGTTTCCATGACAGCGCAGCTTCGAAAGCAGGAGAAACCTACTGTTATTTAGATTCTTACAGAATCGAAAAAGATAGTCTTGAATTCAAGACAAAAACATCAAAATTTAACGTATTTTCTTTCTAGAACGTGTTTAATTCGTTAAGGACGATGTTGCCGGAGACAGATGATTCAAAGACAAATTTCCCGGAGGCAGACACCCCAGAGACAGACGCCCGGGAAGAGAACCGATACCCTATATTTGTGACTTTAGTCGCTGCGGTTTAAATGCTCGCTTAAAGCGCTCGCATCTAAACCTTGCTCCGAGGCCACAAATACAGGGTATCGGTTCTCTTCTCGGGCTGTTTTTGGCTGGAGTTTTTGAATATAGGATAGAGTTGTTTTTGTTTTGGTAAAACCTATTGAAAATATCCCTATAAAATGCTATGTTTTTTGTATCAGAAACTTCATCAGGATATCATTGGAAGTGCAGAGGAATGGATGGGAAATTAAAAAGTAAGGAGAGGAAAACGAATGAAAAAAATGGGGAAAGTAGCAAGACTAGCAGCATTGTTAGTATTAACTCTTTTATTCGGATTGTTTTCAATTGGATCAGGAAATAATTTAAATAAAGTACAGGCCGCTACAACATTAAACAATCCGAGAACTGTAGCAGATTCGTCTATGAACGCTAAACAGAAAGTGACATGGGATTGTGTATGGTTTGGAGCATACCCACAAAGTGAAGTGACAAGCGGAGATATTTATAATAAATTAAAAAATGCGACAGGCTGGGATGAGAATAATGATATTGTGATAGATGGGAACAAGTATCGGAGATTAAAGGGGGAAGATGCGACATATTATAATACTAAACGTGTTTTAAATTATTATGATTGGATTGAGGATTATTCTACTTATCATTATTTTAAATATGAGGCAATTAAATGGAGAGTTTTAAATGTAAGTAATGGAGGGGCATTGCTATTGGCAGATCAAGCCTTAGATAGTCAGCGATATAATCAAAATAGTGAGGATATTACTTGGGAAAAAAGCAGTATAAGAAGTTGGTTGAATGCACAGGATACTATAAATAATCAAGAAGGAATAAATTATAGGAAAGGAAATTTTTTGAATGAGGCTTTTTTTCTAAGTGAGCAAGCAGGGATACTACCGAGAAACATAGCAAATAAAAACAACGCTACTTATAATACTTCTGGTGGAAATAATACTTTAGATAAAATTTTTTTGCTAGCAGAAACACAAATTTGTGGTTTGGATGCAAAAAAATACGGTTTTATAATGGATCATAGTATAGATGATGAAGCAAGACAAAGTAAATGTGCAGAATATGCCTTTGCAATGGGATGTTATAAATTTGTAGAAACAAAATATGCAGAAAATGTAAATTGGTGGCTCCGTTCGCCAGGTGGAAGTAGTAAGGCTGCACTTAAAATAGATTATGATGGAAGGAGTAGAACAGGTGGCAGTAGTATAGATAGTATTGAAGCTATTCGCCCTGCTTTGTATTTGAAGATTTCTTCCTCCAACCTTTATTCCTATGCAGGAACTGTGTGCTCTGATGGAACAATAAATGAAACGCCTGCCCCTGCTAGAGTATATCAAGATAATACATCCTCTGGAAACACTGGTAATAATAGCAGCTCCAATAACACCACAGGAAATAACAATAGCAATAACGCGAACACCACAGGAAATAATAATAGCAATAATACCAACAACAATAAAAACAATACCACAGCAAATACCAAGCCATCCAACAAAACTACCGCATCCAAGAAACCAACCAAACGCGCTCTTCTGCCAGTAGAAAAAATGACAGGTTCCCTGAAATCTGTGAAGTCACCAGCAAAGAGCACTCTTGCGATTACCTGGAAGAAGTTAAGGAAAGTGACTGGCTATCAAGTACAGTTTTGTGCAAAGAGCAATTTTAAAAAAGGAACGATAGAACGTAAATTTAAACAAAAAGTTACCAAGACAAAAGTTCGTCCATTAAAGAGTAAGAAAAAATATTATGTACGAATGCGCCCGTATACCAAGTCAGGTTCTAAAACGTACTATGGTAAATGGAGTAAGGTAAAGAGTGTGAAGATTAAATAATATTCAAGTTACTATTTAATTCATTAAGCAAACTATAGACGAAGCCATTGCCCCCAATAAGGCATATTTGTGATTTTAGTCGCGGCGTGTTGAATGTTCGCTCTACTCGCTCGCATCCAACACTTGCTCCGAGACCACAAATATGCCTTATTGGGGGCAATGGCTTCTGTGCTATGGTTGGAGAAGGTGAATTAAACAGGAGGGAGGGGATTGGAGGAAGAAGTCGATATCTTCTATTACTCAGAAAGTATACCTGTTAGGCAATTTGAATCCCTCCATTTTCAGTTGGACGTTCAAAATTTACTATTACTTTCTTTATGCCATCTTTTTCAATGATTTGAGAATGAACAATTTCTGTTTCGTCTGCTAATGTCATATATGGATACATCATATCTTTCACCCTATTTCATATTTTTAAATTATAGTGTATTGAGCGAGGATTGAGTCACAGATATAGGGTATCTTCTTTCTTTGAGTGCATCTGTTTAGCTATAGAAATAAGCTATTAATCTAACAAATCATGTTTATAATATCTTCAATGACTTCTTTAACATCATTATAAGAATCCCATTTTTCAAACAGCATCTTATCAATCGTAGCAGAAGCAAACTTCGCTTTCGTTCGAAGCTCATTATCTTTGATACAGTCAAAATCTGCCGTATCCATATCTCCGCATATTCTGCTGAAGTTCACGCAGGCAGCGAACCCAAAGCATTCTCGTAAAATATCAAGTGCCAGGCTTTCTTTATAGCCATTTGTAATCTTATATTCAAGCTTCGCATCTTTTTCCCAGTATTCAAAGAAAAACTGAATATAGTAGGTATACAGCATCTCGATAAGAGAGATGAGGTAAGCGACATAGTTCTTCCGGTGGGTTTCCGTATCAAATGGACGGAACGCTGCGGAGCAGGCCTGGGAAATAATATTGGCGATGATGAATCCGAGGTCATAAGAGAATGGTGCGCCGAAAGTATATTCCATATCAATAACTTTCAAATGTGTATCATCTGCAAAGATATTAGAGGTATGGAAATCGCCATGAATCAGTGTTTCTGACTTGCTCATAAAGAGGTGACGCAGTTTATATCTCTGGAATTCAAGGTTTGGGTCAAAACGAATCGACTTGCAGTATTCTTCAAATTCCGGGCCGCAGGCCGCATCGTAATGGTCGGAGCCAAAAATATGAAGGAAAATACCGTCCTCCATAACAACACGCAGTTCTGCATTCATGAAATGAGCGAGCAGCTTGCGGTATTCTTCTGTTGGAAGATAGAATTCTGAAGTATAAAAATGTGTGGCAGCAAGATATTGTGCGCCCTGTTTTGCCAGTTCCGGGAAAAGATGATTTTTATTCATCTGGAAGCGGATTAACTTCAGGTTTGATACATCTTCCATAATAAATACATTATTCTCCGGGTCACCAAGATACAGCGCCGGAACGTACTGAGGAACGATCTTTGCACGAAGTTCCATGATTTCATACTCGAAGCGGTTACGAGTAGGGGTTAGGGCGCGCCCACGGCGCTTTAAGTGCTCCGTAGACTGCTTTACAATATAAGAATATCCATCGGCATCACTGACACGGAAAACGTAGTTACAATAACCGTCACCTTCCACGTCTTCACCGAGGTCGCCTTCTCCAATCATAGAAACTTTAACCGGCTCTTTTAACTGCAGGGAAGGCACATGCTCTTTTATGTAAGAAAGAATATTTTCCTTTGTAAGAATAATCATAATGTGCCTCCCTTTTATAATTTCAAATCTTTAATATTTCTACAGTAGATTTCTTCTATAGTAAGGATATCCTGGATAAATTCATCAATAGAATTATAAGATTCCCATTTTACAAGCATTTCCCTGTTTAAAATGATAGAGAAACATTTAGCATTGTGACGCTGTACATAATCGTCAATATCATCGTAATCCGGATATGGAATAAGATCGCAGATACGACCAAGCATTGCACTTGCAGCGAATCCAATAAATTCACGAAGTGTAGTCAGGCAGAAGTCTTCTGCAAGACCAGGAATGTTATGGTATTCGACTTTGGAATCTTCTTTGCAGTACTGTGTGAAATATTCACAATACTTCACATAGGTTTCACGAATCATAAACAGACAGTATGCTTTAAATTTCTTACGAGCTTCTTCTGTCTCAAATGGACGGAAAGCAGCGGCAGCATACTGTGCAATAAAGTTCGCGGTAAAATATCCCATATCATAAGCAAATGGTCCGAAGAACGCATATTCCATATCAATAACCTTTGCCTCAGTCTGGCTGGCAAAAATATTGGAGGTATGCAGGTCACAGTGAATCAGACATTCGCCCTTAGACATAAAAAGATGTCTCAGTTTCTGTCTTGCTAAGAGAACAGCAGGGTCTGCACAGATTCTCTTGGAAAATGTAACAAATTCCGGGTCAAGAGGTCGTCCAACCGTATCTTCTGGTGTAACACTTGTGAGGAACATACCAACTTCCATAATCTTTCGCATAGTTGTATTCATGAAATGAACACTCAGATCACGAAAACGTTTTGTATCTAAATAATATTCAGAAGTGTAAAACTGTGTTGCTGCCATATATCTTGCAATCTGGTCTGCAAGCTTTGGATAAGTAACACCCTTTAAAAGCTGGAAGCGGGAGATTCGGAGATAGGAAACATCTTCTGTAATAAATACACGATTCTCCTCATCACAGTCATATAACTTCGGAATCAGGTCCGGTACAATCGCAGCACAGATCTTCATAGCATCGTATTCTAACTTATAGCGGTTTAAATCCAAAGTAAAACTGCCCTTAGAACGAGCTTCCAGAGTAGACTGCTTTACGATTAAATGATGCTCTCCGTCAGAAACACGATAGACAAAGTTAATAAAACCATCCCCGTCTTCCTCTACAGAGCCTTCTCCGATAGCGGAAACCTTAATATCCCCGTTCAGATTAAAAAAATCAAGCCTTGATTTCACATAATCAACGACATTCTCCTTTGATAGTGTAATCAAGCCTACCACCCCCCCCCTGTTCTAATCAAAATAATCATCGGCATAGCGGCCTTTATTCTCTTCCCTGTACTTATTCACCATATCGTGGAATCCCTGAGACAAAGCCTCCACACCTTCTCCGGTATAGGAACTCACCTCAAAAATAGTCGTACATCCGGCAAGCTCCAGATAGGAACGAGCCTGCTTTGGATTTGAATCGTCTTTGTCAATCTTTGTGATAACACCGACAACCGGCTTCTCAAACTTACTTGTAAGCCCGCCAGAAAACCAGCAATCCTCACTACTGGAATCCTGTACCAGCCCGATAATATCCGCATCGTGGGAAGTAATGGTTAAAGAACCCCAGTATCCCCTCTGCTGCATATATTCACCCGGTGTGTCAATAAAATTGCCAATATACTCCACTGCCTGCGTCTTATCATACTTAATCTCCTCATCAATAAGACGCTGAATCAGCGTAGTCTTACCCGCTGCCGACGGACCAATCAACATAATTTTCATAAAAAATAATCTCCAAACTAAAGTGTATCTATAACGCTAACAAATTAATTTCCAAATCAATCTTGAATCAAATTTAAATACATAAAATTCTTAAGATTATAAAATCATCTGCATAAAAATCTGTAAAATTATAAAAGCTTGTCAACAAGAAAAGTGGAAAACAATTTATCAGACTAAAGCTGTCATCCTTATCAAGTCTTCGTAATAGAAACCGTATCAAAACCAAGCTTATTATAAAAAGTAGTAATAACACTGTTAAGTGCAGACTCCACATTAGAGGTAGAACCTACAATAATAACAGAACCGGAAAAACGGTCTACAAAACCTAACTTGATAGAAGCAGCTTTCGTACAAATATCGGCTGCGATAATTGTCGCTTCAGAAGGAGTAATCGTCAAAATGCCGATTGCATCATGATAATCATCCGGCAGACCAAGCTTCTTATAAACCGAAGCCTTCGGACGAGTTACCATGTGAGCAAGCGTAATCTGCTTACCCGGAACGTACTCCTGAATAATACGGGACTTATCATCTGAATTAACCCCGTTATTGATCATATCCTTCGTCATGGATTCCTCCTTTCGTTATCCATCAATCTGTCTTTTGTAAATTGCACTATTCAGAAAGAACTTTCTATGTTAGTTGACTAAAAATTAATGAGACAATCCACTAATTTATCTCAGCAGTTCATTTCACAGCTAAAAAGTAGCCACAGAGAACAAGATTTGTCAGATAAATGCAAATAAATGTAAAAAGCAGACCAATGCACACACTAATCCATCATGATTTATGCTATATGTGTATATTATATAAAAATGAGCCTTTAAAGTAAATGCAACTCCGTCATAAATTACAAGTATTCTTTTGTGATTTTACAATAGGAAGGGAAACTAAAATATCCTCGTATTGTGAAACAAGCGATCTCCAAGAGAAAATCTGTCCTATATCTGTGATTTTAGTTTTGAATGCTCAGTCTCATCCAATCATTGCTTCGAGGCTACAGTTCTGGGACAGATTATCTCTTGGAGATATGTTTTGGAAAATTACAAGAAAAAGAGTTTTATTATTTATTAGATTATATCAATACTTTGCTTCATAATTGAAAAGCAATGATAAGAATAATATTTAAGATGAACTACTATAATATACATTCTTCTTTCAATACACCATCTGTCAATCTATATACTTTATCACAAAGACAATAGATATCTTCCATATTATGGCTGGCAATTAAAATTGTAATTCCCTCCTTTTTTAATTGCAAAAATAACTTTCTGACTGTTTCTACCCCTTTTTCATCTAAGCTATTTGTTGGCTCATCTAACAATAAAATATCGGGCTTTTCCATGATTGCTTGTGCAATTCCTAAGCGCTGTCGCATTCCCATAGAATATTTTTTTACTTTCTTTTTTTCTTTGGGGTTTAACCCTACACGCTCTATAGCGTTTTCTACTTCTTTTTTTTCAATAAGGTTCCTAAGATTTGCTAAATACCATAAATTATTTAAAGCTGTTTCTTGTTCAAGAAAACCTGGTGTTTCTAAAATAATGCCTATATTTTCTATATTATTTTTTTGAAAATCAACATTTTTACCTCTTAATTTAATTCTGCCTTGTTCAGGGGTTAGAAAGCCACAAATACATTTCATTAATACTGTTTTTCCTGAACCATTTCTTCCAATAAGACCTACGATATCTCCTTTTTTTATGGATAAATTAATTTGATTAAGAACTTTTCTCCCAGAAAAACTTTTACTTATATCTTTTAATTCGATTATATTCATTTTCAATCTCCTTATATGCTTTATAGTAAAATATCTACATAACAACTATTA
>PPYF01612156.1_pt1 | contig 37273 bp, 45 predicted proteins | sample 1559871 | NCBI WGS metagenome assembly PPYF01 (sample SAMN08240021, study PRJNA423297) | Human gut metagenome, whole genome shotgun sequencing project.
AAGTGGATGGCATGAATGGCCGCTGATGATCTTCACGGTCTTCGGACAGTGTGTGGTTGGTGGCTTTATCGTTCTGGCGTTGGCGTTAATGAAAGGGGACTTACGTCCTGAATCACAGCAGCGGGTAATCGCCTGCATGTTCGGGCTGTGGGTACTGATGGGTATTGGCTTTATTGCTTCTATGCTCCATCTGGGCTCGCCGATGCGTGCCTTTAACTCGCTCAATCGCGTAGGTGCTTCTGCGCTCAGCAATGAAATCGCCAGTGGTTCAGTGTTCTTTGCCATTGGCGGCATCGGCTGGCTGCTGGCGATGTTGAAAAAAATGCCGCCCGCACTACGCAATCTGTGGTTAGTTGTCACCATGGTGCTGGGCGTCGTTTTTGTCTGGATGATGGTACGTGTGTATAACACCATTGATACCGTGCCGACCTGGTACAGCGTCTGGACGCCGCTGGGTTTCTTCCTGACGCTGTTTATGGGCGGTCCGCTGCTGGGATATCTGCTATTGAGAATTGCCGGTATTGACGGTTGGGCGATGCGTCTGCTGCCTGCCATTTCGGTTCTTGCTCTGGTCATAAGCGCCATTATGTCTGTAATGCAGGGGGCCGAACTGGCGACGATCCACAGTTCGATTCAACAGGCGTCTGCGCTGGTTCCGGATTATGGCTCACTGATGGCCTGGCGGATCGTGGCACTGGCGTTAGCGTTGTGCTGCTGGATTGTACCGCAAGTCAAAGGTTACCAACCCGCAATACCACTGCTTTCCGTCGCGTTTATTCTGTTGATAGTCGGCGAGCTGATTGGTCGTGGCGTGTTCTATGGCCTGCATATGACTGTCGGTATGGCGGTTGCAAGCTAATTCATAATATGCCGGATGGCGGCTCGTGCCTTCTCCGGCCTACAGATCCGTAGGCCTTAACGCGCGCGCCATCAGGCATTATGTTACGCCAGGTTTTTCCCCGGTTTTTTATTTCTGTTTCGTTAACGTATCGTAGCTGGTCATCAGATTTCGATAATCGGGAATGTGATTAGAGAACAACGTCGCCAGCCCTTCGATATCGTTACGCCAGTCACGGTGTAGTTCACACGCGACGCCGAACCATGTCATCAATTGCGCGCCAGCCTGCGACATCCGATCCCATGCTGAATGGCGGGTGATTTCGTTAAATGTACCTGAAGCATCAGTGACGACAAAAACGTCAAACCCTTCTTCTATCGCGGAGAGCGCAGGGAAGGCGACACAAACTTCCGTCACGACCCCAGCAATGATCAACTGCTTTTTACCAGTCGCTTTCACCGCCTTCACAAAATCTTCGTTATCCCACGCGTTGATGTTTCCCGGGCGAGCAATATAAGGCGCATCGGGGAATTGAGCTTTTAGTTCCGGTACCAGCGGTCCGTTCGGTCCTGTTTCAAAACTGGTGGTCAGAATAGTCGGGAGCTTGAAGTATTTTGCCAGATCACCCAGGGCAAGCACGTTATTCTTGAATTTATCGGGATCGATATCCCGAACCAGAGAGAGCAAGCCAGCCTGATGATCGACCAGCAATACTGCCGCATTATCTTTATCAAGTCTTACGTAAGGTTTCGTCATGATATTTCTCCTGTTCGGCATCGGTGCGGGAAATTTGATGAGTTTAAGTCTGGAGAAAGAACGGTATCCGGACTGGAAATATAAATAAGAACTGACTGTTCTATTTCGAAGACAATACCGCTCTGCATCTCGCATAGAGTTTAGTAAGAAATAAAAGTAAGGGGAGTCCATGAAATTTTTCGACTGAACGTAACGTGAGATTTTTGTTTTAGATCAATAAAAACAAGAAGATGTGTTTTTGTATTTTTTATCTATTCACATTAAGAATCAGTAATGCAAATCGATCGTCAGAAAAGCGCCTCAGCCCTTTGATTACGCCGATTGACAATGTTTTTGGCAGTGGCATGATGCGCATGAAACTTGAACTTCCTCACGGTTTTTATTCATGTCCATCTATACCCGTCCCGTCATGCTTCTGCTGTGCGGGCTGCTTCTGTTGACCCTGGCGATCGCCGTGTTAAACACGCTCGTCCCGCTTTGGCTCGCCCATGAAAATCTGCCAACCTGGCAGGTCGGAATGGTGAGCTCGTCCTACTTTACCGGTAATTTGGTAGGGACGTTGCTGACCGGGTATTTAATTAAACGCCTTGGGTTTAACCGCAGCTATTACATCGCCTCGTTTATTTTTGCCGCGGGCTGTGTTGGGCTGGGGGTTATGGTTGGATTCTGGAGCTGGATGAGCTGGCGCTTTATTGCCGGCGTTGGCTGCGCCATGATTTGGGTGGTAGTGGAAAGTGCGCTGATGTGCAGTGGGACTTCGCGCAATCGCGGACGTTTGCTTGCCGCCTATATGATGATCTATTACGTGGGGACGTTCTTAGGACAATTGCTGGTCAGTAAGGTATCAACAGAATTGATGAATGTGCTGCCGTGGGTGACGGGAACCATCCTGGCTGGCGTTCTACCGCTGCTCTTTGCGCGCATCGCCAATCAGCAGGGTGATGAACAGCACTCAACCCCTATTGTATCGATGCTGAAGCTGCGACAGGCGCGTCTGGGCGTTAATGGCTGCATTATTTCCGGGATTGTGCTGGGCTCTTTGTACGGCCTGATGCCGCTGTATCTGAACCATCAGGGAGTAAGCAATGCCAGCATTGGTTTCTGGATGGCGGTTCTGGTTAGCGCCGGTATTCTGGGGCAATGGCCGATTGGCCGCCTGGCGGACAAGCTGGGACGCCTGCTGGTCTTACGCGTCCAGGTGTTTGTGGTGATCGTCGGAAGTATTGCTATGCTGAATCAGGCGGCGATGGCCCCCGCATTATTTATGTTGGGTGCGGCAGGTTTTACTCTCTATCCGGTCGCGATGGCCTGGGCCTGTGAAAAGGTGGAACATCATCAACTGGTGGCCATGAATCAGGCTTTGCTATTAAGCTATACCGTTGGCAGTCTGCTTGGCCCTTCGTTTACCGCAATGCTGATGCAGAATTACTCAGATAGCTTGCTGTTTATCATGATTGCCAGCGTATCGTTTATTTATTTACTGATGCTGCTGCGCAAGACGGGCCATACGCCCAATTCTATCGCGCATATTTGACCTGTTTTAACAGAATGCGAACAGGTGTACTTGTTGGCTGGGATTGATTTTCCCGCTGCTGGCGAGAAGAGGGCGTTAAGAAGGCATGAGGTGGGTAACTGGTTTGTTACCCACCTTAAGACTTAATACATCACTTTATGACCATACTGCTCAAGGATGCCTTTCACTCGCTCCATGGTCTCTTTCTTCGGCGGCTTCACACCATCGAGTTTGTACTCTTCGCCCATCGCTACCCATTTGTGTTTGCCCAGTTCGTGGTAAGGTAGCAGCTCGATTTTTTCAACGTTGCCCATATCGCGGGTAAATTCGCCCAGACGGTGCGCGGAGTCGTCATCGTCAGACCAGCCTGGCACTACCACGTAACGGATCCACACTTTAATGTCTTTGTTCGACAGGTAACGAGCAAATTCCAGCGTGCGATGGTTAGACACGCCGACCAGATTCTGGTGGATTTCGTCGTTCATCTGTTTGAGATCGAGCATCACCAGGTCGGTGACTTCCAGCAGTTCATCAATTACCGGATCGTAGCGGCGAACAAAACCGTTGGTGTCCAGGCAGGTGTGAATGCCTTCTTTTTTACAGGCGCGGAACCAGTCACGTACGAACTCAGCTTGCAGGATGGCTTCACCGCCGGATGCCGTCACGCCGCCACCGGAGGCGTTCATAAAGTGGCGATAAGTCACCACCTCTTTCATTAATTCGTCGACAGTGACTTCTTTACCGCCGTGCGTATCCCATGTGTCACGGTTATGGCAATACAGGCAGCGCATCAGGCAGCCCTGGAAGAAGGTAATAAAACGGATGCCCGGGCCGTCTACAGTGCCACAGGATTCAAAGGAGTGAATGCGACCAATAACTGACTTGGTAGCCCCCGATGTAGCGGGGTTTTCTGTTGTATTACAGTGATTTAAATTACTCATATCGCTCTAATTCGCTCTAAGTAGCTCTGGTTTATGGACGCATTATGGACATTCCAGACACCGGATTTAGTGTCACTGCATCTTGCAGGAAATCCGGCGCGAAATGCGCGTAGGTCATAGTTTGCTGTATGTTTGAATGACCCAATATGCGCTGCAATGTGATTATGTTACCTCCATTCATTATAAAATGTGTGGCAAATGTGTGCCTCAATACATGTACGGCCTGTCCATCGGGTAAATCGGGTTTAACCTCTTTTAAGGCAGTGCGTACTTTGTAGTAACTGGCGTTAAAGAGCCTGCCTGAGTTTTTCTTCTTGATTCGCTTTATTAGGTCAAGCGAAAGGGGGATTGTCCTGCGCTTCCCGTTTTTGGTTTTCATGAATGTAACCATCTGATTTATGATGTGCTCGGCTTTTAAGTCAGAAACCTCACCCCACCTGCCGCCGGTTGACAAACAAACTAGAACGGCGCTGCGCTCGTCGCCATCAAGGCGGGCTAACAGAGCTTCAATTTCCTCGCCTGACAAAAAAGCCATTTCGAAAGAAGCCTCTTTCAACCGCTTGATATCCCTGAACGGGTTAGGGCAGTTGTATTCCTCAGCATCAATCAGTTTTGTGAATACGCCGCTCATCATTGCCATATGTCGGTTTACACTGGCTGGTTTCAACCCCTCATTCATCATCAACACTCGATAATCGGTTATCGATTTTTTGGTTAGTTGATCAGCTCTGGTTATACCCATTTCCTCAAACTTTGCGGCTATTGTTGTAAGTCGACCCCTTTCGATATCCCCGCGGGGGTGCATCTTGCCGTGATATATCCACCAACGTTCTAAAAGTTCGGTAATTCTTCTTCGGTCTGCTGGTTTTTCAATCCACTCTTTATTGTGAAAGTTAACCAGTACATGGCGTTCAAAGGCTTGCGCCTCACCCTTTGTGTTAAATTTGCGCCGGATGCGTTTTCCGTCTGCACCCTGCGGCCTTACGTCCACTTCATATCGACCGTCATCGAGTTTCTTAATGCTCATAAGATTCTCCATGCGGTGTATAAATTCTTCTTTTGTGCCTTTGACGCTATTTTTTGCGGTTTGAATCTCCTGTGGTTACGTTGCTCACCGTACTTGTTAACAAGTAAACAAACTTTGTAATAAACATGCGCACGGTGAATGGTTAACCAGTCTTTTGGTCTGAGTGCTGCGAGGTTGTTAAATTTTGCCCAGAGTGTGCGAGTGCCGGAGCTATCTGTCCGGCTTCGGGATCAGTCTCATCAAACATGAACCAATCGCGGTACTTACGAAATCGAGGGTGTTTAAAGAGTTTCATACCTGCGTCCATCGGCATTTTGGATTTTCCAGACTCGTAGCCGTGATAGGTGTAGTAATTTATTCCAATTAATTCAGCAAGTTCCTTTGTTTTTAAACGTTCAGACTCACGGATGAGTTTTAACTTCTCGCTTTGTTCACTTGACATAATTTTGCTAATCTCCAATTATATGTGCAGTTAAACATTGGCAATTCACTTTAAATGGCTCTAAGTAGCTCCAGTTGGTGAAATGCAAATCTTATGGAGGATAGCAAATTGTCAACAGGTGTAGAAATTTCTTGTGTTGCGGTTGATGGAGGAAGTGCAGAAAGCTCTGTTAAGAAGAAGGAGGTCCGTATTTCTGAACATCCATCTGACTTGCTTTCTAAAGAGGGGTTTGCGCTTTATATCGGCAAAAGTCCTCGTGCAGTGGCTGAAATGGCTAAGTCCGGCAAATTGCCTGCTTTTTACATGACAGATCCTTTAAAACCGGGTGGTCAAGCGGAGTTATGGGTAAACCGTCGCGAGTGGGATAAATACGCTGCACAGTTGGTGCAGGACGCTCCGACCGAGTGGCATGACTGGAAAAACCGTATTAGCTACAGCAAGTCGGCTCATGGTCGCGCGGTTGCTTAGGGGAAAAGCTCATGAATGAACCTCGTTGCATTGCTCAGTTACTGCGTAGCGAAAGCCCACGCCCGATGACGTTCAAGATTACCCATGGTAAGGGACGTAAAGGCATCATCATCCGCACCCGTAAGCCGGGATTTTTTGCCATGGCTAAATGCTTCATTAAATCCAGAGGGTTAACGTTATGGCGGTAATGACTCTTGCGTTAGTTCAAAAACAGCCACAATCCCTGCGCCACGTCATCGGAAAACATCTGGCGGAGCCGCGCTGGCATGATAGCTGCGATTTCTATAATCAAATGATGGAACGCGACCGCCTGACGGTCTGTTTTCATGCTCAATTAAAACAGCGTCATGCGACGATGCGTCTTGAGGAAATGAACGATGTAGATCGGGAGCGTCTGGTGTGCGCTATCGACGAGCTACGTGCTGCGTTTTCAAAACGTCGTCAGGTTGGCTCAAGTGAGTCTGCATATATTAGTTTTCTAACAGTAGGTCAGCGACGTTCTTTATTTTTACACGCGGGGTTAAGTGAGATTGAATTTAATCAGCCTTACTGGCGTATTAATGAAGAATCATGTTATTGGCGTGAAAAGTTATTTCGTGCTTTACGTGAGTTGTTTAGCCTGTTTGAGTATGCACCGACGATATTAACATCGGTCAAGCCTGAGCAATATTTGCATTAATTAAATAATACGAATTTTAAACGCACTTGATTGTGCGGGACTTCTTTTTGTCTGGAGAAAGTCATGCTTACAGGAACGGAAAAGCAAAGCGGCAATTTTTCTTTATTGCTTCAGCAGGCCAGAGCAGAAGCGCAGGCCGACGCGGCGACTATATTCTCATCTCATCTGGATAAACTGATTCAACATATCGTTACGCAGGAGTTGGGGCGTGTTGAGATTGTCGAGTTACTCAGCCAGGAATCAATGGTACTTCATAACGCAGTTCTCGCCCGTGGGGAGGCTGTTTAATGTCTGTGCTGAAATCTGTGATTCTCAATGATTGGTTAAAAGTTGCCGTTCTCAAAAATGGTGATTTATCTCTGTCTGACCTCAAAAGTGATAAAGAATCTGGCGTGATGGTTGGGGCGGTTATCGCCATTTATTCGAATGAGTTAAATCTGTTTTCTGATGTTGTCGACCTACTCGTCAAACGTGCTATTTATCGCAAGAGAATAACCACGGCGGATGAGTTAATAAAATTCATGGCTGAACAATCTACATATTGCGCGTGTGAGCTAAAAAAATTAAATCGGAAAGGTGGTAAATAATGTCAATTTATATTGAGGTGGGTGACCGTTTCGTCGTCACTAGTGACCAGTTTCAATTTATTTTACGCGAGAGGAAAGTCGCAAAGACAGGAAGTAATGCAGATAAAGAGTATCTTGATACTGTCGGATATTATCCGAAATTAAACCAGCTCGTTTCAGGGCTTATTCATCACCACATTCAACAATCAGCAATTACCACCTTTGAGGAAATGACAAAAGAGATTGAGCGTGTAGGGCGTTTATGTAGTGATGCTTTTACATCATCGTATTGTGACAAATACTTTGCAAAAAATGCGTAGGAATGACGGGCGGCAAGCCGCCCGCAACTCATTTTTTATGGAACACAAACAAGCTGTCGTACTCACCGGGGTGAAGATTATCAACATGCAGGTCAGTCAGTCCCATTTTAGCAATGCCGTTAACAAGCATAAGGTAGGTGTTAAGGCCGTTTGTTGTGATTACGCGATATATCTCATCCTGTTCATTCTTAATGGCGACCACCATTGGTTTTCCACCTATCTCGCTTCTGGTCACTCTATTAACAAGATTGCTGACATCGTCGTCGATTGCTGCTTTCTCAATTCTTCGTATGTACTTGTCTTTCATCGCTATTCCTTAAAAGTGTTTAGCGGGTTTTCCATGTTCGCTGCTCATAGTACGACATCGGTAATGCTGCTGGCGAGGGGCTATGAATAATTCGCAGTATGCTTACTCATGGAATGCGCCGTGCGAGGCTATAGGGCGTGACAGACCTCTTACACGTGCCGAATTCCGTCAGGTGCAAGCGGTTTTATTCAAGATTGACCGCCTGCCGTTCTTTCTGCGCTCGCATTTCACCTCGCGTTATAACTACATACGCCGGACTAAAAGTCCGGTGCATGGCCTGTTTTACCTGAAAAAAACATTTGAAGAGCGGCTCTGGCCGCGCCTCGAGCGTGTTAATCAGGTGTACGGGATGGACACCAGTAAATCGATACGGCTTTTATCCGAACGCGATGAATTTGAAACGCTGCCGGACATGAATGACAAAGTGCTGAAGAAATTCGCCGCCCGATTATCTGCACAGATTTTCATGGCGTATGAAGAATTTAGCGATGAATACACCGAGGCATACGGGAGCAAAGAGGCGCTTTTTACCGATGATGCTCAATCGTATCTTTACGGCCAGCTCGCTGGCGCGGTGCGCGCGCTTAACATCACCCCGATGTACTGGAAGAAATACCAGAAAGGTCAGATGACCATCCGTATGGCCTACTCGGCCATCGCGCGCATGATGAATAACGAGTGGTGGGCCAGCCAGCTTAAAGCCCAGCGCATGCGCTGGCGTGAGTCCCTGCTGATTGCTGCCGGTGAGGTCAATAAAGACCGTTCTCCGTATGCCAGCAAGACAGCAATTCGGGACGTTCACGCGCGCCGCCTGGCTAATCTGGAATACCTCAAATCCTGCGAGCTTGAGAATAAAGCGACCGGCGAGCGTATCGAACTGATTAGCAAGGTTATGGCGAGTATTTCAAACCCTGAAATTCGTCGTATGGAGCTGATGAATACCATCGCCGGTATTGAGCGTTACGCTGCATCAGTCGGCGACGTTGGCATGTTTATCACCATCACCACGCCGTCAAAATATCACCCGACCCGTCAGGTTGGGAAAGGTGAGAATAAAACCGTTCAGCTTAATCACGGCTGGAATGATGAGGCGTACACGCCGAAAGATGGTCAGCGCTATTTATGCGGCATCTGGAGCAAAATGCGCACGGCATTCAAAGATAATGATTTGCAGGTGTACGGGATGCGCGTTGTTGAACCTCATCACGATGCAACTCCCCACTGGCATATGATGTTGTTTTGCAAACGCAGCCAGCGTAAGCAGATTATCGACATTATGCGGCGCTATGCGATGAAGGAAGACGGTAACGAGCGCGGAGCGGCGCGTAATCGCTTCGAGGCTAAACACCTCAACAAAGGCGGCGCGGCTGGCTATATCGCAAAATATATCGCTAAAAATATCGACGGATATGCGCTCGACGGCCAGCTCGATAAAGACACCGGTAAACCCCTGAAAGATACCGCCTCAGCGGTCACCGCATGGGCGTCAACATGGCGCATCCCTCAGTTTAAACCGATTGGCATCCCGACGATGGGCGCATATCGCGAGCTCAGAAAGCTGCCTCGCGGCGTCAGCATTGCCAGCGACTTTGACGAGCGTGTTGAAGCGGCTCGTGCGGCAGCTGATGAGGGGGAGTTTGATTTCTATATTGCCGCACAGGGTGGCGCGAATGTCAGTCGTGATGACCAGACCGTCAGGGTTGCGCGCACCACGACCGATGAGGTTAACGAATATGAAGAGGATATCGAGAGAGTGGTCGGTATTTACGCCCCGCATCTTGGCGCGGGTCACATTCGGATCACCCGTACATCAGAATGGCGCATTGTTCCAAAGGCCGTTGCCGTTGAGCCTTTGACTTTAAAAAGCGGCATCGCCGCGCCTCGGAGTCCTGTCAATAACTGTGGGTTACCTGCCAACGGAACCGCCACGGATATGACGCCCACACCGTCTGAGCAAGCCGCAGCGGTGCTAAATCTCATTGATGCTGGGGTTATGGATTGGAGCGACCCGGACGCCGTGAGGGTACTCAGGGACGCGCTAAAGGCGGGGGCTAAACCTCAAAACAGGCAACAAAGAAACCGATCACCGTTAAAGCCGGATGAATTAGCACCTTCAGCACGGCTGACCAAATCACAGCGCGACCAGATATCGCGTATCCATTTTGACCTCGCACAGCACGGCATCACGCCGGAGCGGTGGGAAGTTGATGCACTGGCGCGAGGTGCGACGGTGACATACGGCGAGAAAAAATTCAGTTATGCGGTCGCTGATGAGTGGCCGGGTTATTCAATGGAAATGGAGTGGAGCTAATGACAAAGGTACATGACTTAAAAATTCATCCGAAATATTTTGCCCCGGTAGTCGCAGGTAAAAAACGTGCTGAAGTGCGTATAAATGACCGCGATTATAATGCTGGTGATACGTTGATATTACGGGAGTATGACCCGCAGCGGGGATACACAGGGCAAAAAGTGGTGGTGCTAGTTACTGACGCTACGTGTTTGAGGGCGTTTGTTGATAATGCCGCGCCTTATATTTTACTGAGTATCCAGCTCGTAGAACAGCCAGCTATCAGCGGGTGTAAGTTGATGCGCTGGAATGAGTTAGCTGTTAGTGGGCTGGTTTTTCGTATTAACCATGAGGTACTTCACTCGCAGGGTTTAGCGATGATGTATGACCCTGAGACCGGCGCATCTGATGGCGCGCTAGTATCGTCGGATGGTGTCTGGAATTATTCAGGCGAACTCATTGAATCTGCGAAACAAAAAGGGTGGTTATGATATGCATAAACCACCCCGCGAAATCCCGCAGCATAAGAACAAAAGTATGAAGCTGATGGCGGTAGTTCAACGGCTACAGCGATAATGGTTAATGAGAATCTGACACCTGATGAGCTGGTCGGGTGTGCGCAAATTGTTAGGGATAATTACGGGCGTTTGAACGATATGATTCAGCCTGGTACTTTCCCGCCAACAATACCGCTCCGGGATCCACCTCGTTACCCATAAAACGCTGCTGGCGCTGAAACTCGTTTTCAGCGCTGGCGGGGTTGAGCAACGAGCGGCGCGAGGCGTTAGCTGCCTAGATTTATGAACATGATTCCTGATAGAAATGATTTTGTGATTTGAAGCCTAGAATTAAAATGAGTAATATCAACAGGCTGATAAACCAAGTGAGTTGTAAAGAGAAATAGTGGAGTGTACAAATGACACAGCAATATGTTAAAGACGTCATAATCGGTCAGAGAAAACTGCTTTCATCGAATACTTTTATAATTCCAAAAGGTGAAACATGTGATTTTAAATTAAATATATCTGATGACGAGAATGAATATAACTTTCCCATTCGTATTGCCTTTGATGATGATGGCGGTTCCACTCAATCAGTTTCGTTTAAACCAGACTCTTCCTCAAACTCTATGAAAATGACCTTGCATAACTGGAATAACCCTCTTGGCTCTGCGCTGAAAGAGTTTTACCCTATTGTTAATATCGAGAATAGAACAACAATTGATATGCTTATGGTAAATAAAAGGCTTGGCGATGTTAATGAACTGGTTATTCAATTTTGGCGAAAGGTCAAAATATCATGAATAAGCCAAAAATAGAACTAGCCACAATACCTGTCTCGCCTGATGATATATCCACTAACTTGCAGGTGGGTGTAATAGTTGTTAGTGAGGATAAGTTGATTCGCATCCTTGAAAAGGATCGGGAGCGAACTAAAAAGAATATGGTTTGGACTGCTCCTGCTAGTTTCTTTATCACATTGATTGTTGCAATATTAACAACCGATTTTAAAAGTCGGTGGGGGATGCCAGCGGAAGCATGGCAGGCGCTTTTTTATTTAGGGACGGGCTTATCTGCAATCTTTGCTGCTATTTATTGGTATAAAGTAGACAGAAAGGACATGGATAAGTTGATTGAAGAGATTAAAGGTAAATAGTCTCTTCCTGTTTCACATTATGGGCGAGTCTTGAGTTATGCCCCCCTTTCGTAACGTGAAAAAACTGGCATCCTGAGTGCCAGTTTTTTATGCGTTTTTTCCGTATTTTCTGCCATTTTTAGCCCTGCATGCATTACTGCATCGAATCGCATGCGTTTTCCTCCCCTGTCGCATCTGAGCGCCGCCAGTGCTGGCGCGCCTCCGGCGTGTTCGTGCAACTGCATTAAAACCGACCCATAAAGCGGGCAGGCGTGGCGGGGATAGCATTGCGCGCTGGCTGTGCGAGTGAGCGTTTGTTTACCGCTATCAAATTTTTCATTAGTTGACGATGGCAATTACTATATATGTTAGTATTTCACGTATAGATTTCCTTCGGAGAGAGGTGCATATGTACTATAATCCTGTCGATATATTATTAGATACTGAGTTATATGACGATATCCATGTTTCATCTAAATATGCTAATTTAAAGGATGATGCTTTTTGGGGGTTATTAAAGGTATATCAAGAAACTGTATCAAAATTAATGGCGCGGAATGAATGTAGAAATATAAATTCCTCATTTGATTTATATCTTCCTGATAGAAGGGATATCCATTTTTTCTATAAGGGTCTACTTTCAATGGATTCAGTTATAGTTAATGATGAAATAATTGAGATGTTATTTTATTTAAATGATTTTTCTGTTTCCACCAAAATAATAAAGCCAGTCAATGACCCCTTCATTACAGCCAAAGAAAATGTTGCGAAATTCATAAGATTTATCAAAATTAACAGTCGGCTATTTAGTAATGCGTCGATAAGCGTTTCACCGAGTAAAGTTTTAGATTATCAATCGAAGAAAAAAAGAACTTTGTTAGTTAATTCTGCAGACCAGAATGTGATGTTAGATGGAATTACTAACAACACAAGAAACATCTATATGAAAAGTATTTCTGTTGTTCCTGTAGCAAGAGTTGGAGAGACGGTTGAGGGGATTCTAATGAAAGACCTTCCTCCCAAGTCTATAGCAGGTGAGCTCAGCGTTAGAATAGAAGGTTGTACCGAGAGTTATGTAAATGGGTATCAATTCGCTACAGCTGAGACTTACATCGATTCCAACGGATTAGAGCAGGTCAGAGAAGGTACGCGTAAATTCACAGTGCCAGACTCTAGATTAAAATTTGACAGTTGGGTTGCGGGGGTTAAGAACAGAACTATTAAAGAGCATTTTACCTCACTCTGTTTGAACTTGTCCTATGCTTCTGAAATTCAGGCATCTCTTGCATATCCTTGCGAATTTACAAATAGGATTTTGAATAGCCTGAATACTAATGGGGCTGAAAAAAGAAGAATGCTTGAAATCAAAACTCCATTTCTTCATGGAGTGTCACCGGATTTAATTGCTAATATAAAAAATGATTACGGTCCAAGTTTTGATGCCTATAAAAAAGTATTGCATCAGACAGCCGCAAAGATGCAATTCGCAAATGGTAGGGGTGAAATTGAATATATCGAGCGAGAGTTTAGAGAGAGGGTTTATGATGAGGGTATTAAAGAAGTGCAGGTGGCAATGACTGACTTAAGGAAAAAAGCAATAAAAGATATTTTTATAGAGTCGGGCTTGGCTTCGTTAGGATTTGTAGATTCCAAATTTTCATGGTTATCCTTAGTTCCAGCAGGTGTGCAAGCATGCCGTGCTGCAACAGCGCTAAAATCAGAATATGATAGAATTAAAGCAAGTCCATCTTATTTTCTTTTTAAAAGTATAAGAAAATAAACCCCATATAACGCCAACATCAAGGCTCTATAATTAGAGCCTTGATGCTTTTTATTTAATCTTCATTTAAGTTGTAATTTTTAAAATTGATCACTTTTATTCCTAGCCAGTCGTTAATCTCTTTAAAGCGCTCCTGCAGCGGGGTTAGCTCGTTACGTACAAATACCCGCGCCACCTTCTCAATATCCCCCATTGAGCCAATATTTTCCGGCTTGCCGCCCATGAGCTGGAACGGTACGCGGTGCGCATCGAGCAGGTCAGCGGCGCTCACTTTTTTGATATTGAAAAAGTCATCTTTCGTGGCGACTTCACTCAGTGGAACTATCTTGATGCCATCCGGTTTCCCGTTGGGCGCGTAGAAAAACAGGTTTTTAAAATTCCCGAGTCCCTTTGAATCCCGCATTGCAGAACGTAGCGACTCGACGTCGGTGCTGCTTTGCGCTGCGTCGGTGACATACATGATGTAACCCGCGTGCGCGCCATTCTGGTAATACTTGCGACGAAACAGGGTGGCGGATTCATTCAGCCAGGCCGAATTGAGTGCGCTCAGGTATTCCGGCATGCCGTAAAGCTCCTGATTGATATCAGGCTCCAGCAGGTGAAACACCGAGCCGGGTGCGAACTGGTGCGGGTTGTTAAAGCTCGATATGTACCAGTAAACGCCATCCTCGACGCCACGACGGGTATATTTAGCCGGTGATGTTTCCAGTTTTAAAAGCTGGCCGGTCACGCTCATACGCTTCTCAAGATAGCCGTTGGCAAAGACCAGATAATCCAGCACGAGGCGGCTGAAATCCTGACGTGACAGGAGCGGGTGCGGGATGTAGGTGCTCGTCAGAATATTTCGTTTCACGTAAATCGGCGAGCTGTGATGCACGGCGGCGCGCAGGCTTTTTGCCAGACCAGAGAAGTTGACCGGCGGCTCGTACCATTTCCCGTTATTGATGCACTCGACATAATCGAGGATATCGCGGCGATCCAGAACGGCGGAGGGCTCGCCAAAGGTGAATGCCTCCATTTTTTGCGGTGCGCTGGCGGTCGTTGTGGCGGGTTTCTTCTGTTGTTTTTTCATGTCAGTTAATATCCAGAATTGACGTTGAATGCATACCGCTACCGGCGGAAAGCGGCTCGTTTAACAGGGCGTGCATAGTTGCCCATGCGATGTCTGCGTGGCTGGCTTCTTCACTGCGGCTGGCCTCATAGGTGGAGCTGCGCCCGCTGCTGGTCATGGTTTTACGGATAGCCATAAATGACTGAGTGATGTCGGTTGCACCGGCGTCGTATTCCAGACACCCGCGTCTGATGGTGTCTTTTGCTTTCAGCACCATCGCGGTTTTCATTTCCGGCGTGTAACGAATGGCGCGCGCCGCCGGGAAGAACGAGCGCACGAGCTGGTAAACACCCTGGCCGATGCCGGTCGCATCGATGCCGATATACTCGACGCAGTATTTTTCGGTCAGCTCGCGGATGGCCTCGGCCTGTGTCGCAAAGTCCATGCCTTTCCACTGGTGACGCTCAAGAATGCGGAACTTGCCACCGGCAACCAGTGGCGGAGCCAGTACCGCACAGCCTGCGCTGTCGCCGGTGTGCGACGGGTCATAGCCAATCCACACCGGACGCCAGTTAAACGGACGGTCGGAAAACGGCTCGAAATCCTCCCATTCTTCCATCGCATCGACCATGCAGCGCTGCAGCTCCTCGAACGGGAATACCGATGCCTTGTCGTCGACAAACTCACACATGAAGAGGTTGCGGAAATCGTCGGCGCTGTTTTCCTGTTTCAGTTGATCCAGATTAAACAGCGTGCATCCCCCGGCGAGCGCGTCCTCGATGGTGACAATCTGCCGCCACTGACCGTCCGGGCACAGCACGCCCCCGGCCAGCGCCTTATGACTGATATCGATGTCGACACGCTCGGCGGCGCTGCTGCGTCCCCGGTTGAACAGCTCACCTGACCAGAACGGATACGCGCCATGTGCCAGCGTCGAGGGCGTTGAAAAGTAGGTGGTGCGCAGGTGGGACTGTGACGCCATCCCCGAGGCGACTTTGCGCAGTTTCTGAAAGTTGGGGATCCAGAAAATTTCATCGACATACAGGTCGCCGTTATGACTCTGCGCCGTGTTGGAATTGGTCCCGAGAAATATCAGCTCTGCGCCGTTGTTGCCGATGACAATCGGGTCGCCTGACAGGTCGACGTCGACCATGCGGGCAAAGGCGATGATGTACTTTCGGAACACGTAAGCCTGCGTCTTACTGGCTGACAAAAATATCTGGTTTTGCCCGGTTTTCAGGGCGCGCAGCAATGACTCGCGGGCAAAGTAAAATGTGGCGCCAATCTGGCGCGATTTGAGGATGTGGCGAATACGGTGCGCGATACCGGCCTTGTGCCAGTTGAGCTGATACTCAAAGGATTGATCGAAGAAAATCTCTTCGAGCTTTTCGATGGCCTCATCGCTGAAAAAATTCCGTTTTGGCTTGCGGCGATCGCCTTTGTTGCGGCTGGCAATGTTGGGGTTTAAATCTGCCTCGTTTCCGGTCTGGCCGTAACGGCTGACGCGCGCGAGCCGTTCCATCTGGCGTGACAGAAAGTCAGCGACCTTGAAGTCATGCGGCGTGAGGTCAGGCTTTGCATAAAGCTGAATCAGGCGCGCCTCGAGCGTGGATTCCACGCGGTTAAGTGGGGCGGTTTCCTCCCACCCGTCACGCTGTTTCCAGCTCTGCACGGTCGGGCGCTTGACCTGCAGCGTGTCGGCGATTTGTGGCACGGAAAACCCCTGCCAGAACAGCAGGCGTGCCTGTCGGCGCGGGTCGTGCAAAAGGGAGAGGTCAGTCGAAATGGTCATGGTTGCCTCGTGTCAGTGAATACGGGGCAAGGCTAAGGAAATAGCGGGGCATTATCGCTAACCCACTGTTGTGTCAGGGGGTACACGTCTGCAAGCGGTGGCTGATGCGGGGCGGAGTCGGGAAACTACACCCGAACCGAAAACCCAACATCAGGACACCTGAACAATGGCAAAGAAAGTTTCTAAATGGTTTCGCATCGGCGTCGAGGGTGACACCTGCGATGGTCGTGTCATCAACGGTGATGACATTCAGGATATGGCGGATACCTTTGACCCGCGCGTCTACGGTTGCCGTATTAACCTCGAACACATCAAAAGCCTCTGGCCTGACGGTCCGTTTAAACGCTACGGCGATGTGACCGAAGTGAAAGCGGAAATCATCAGTGATGACTCTGCGCTGAACGGCAAAAAGGCACTGTTTGCCAGGATTGCCCCGCTCGATGAACTGGTGAGCATGGTGCGTGCCGGTCAGAAGGTTTATACCTCCATGGAAATTCGCCCGAATTTCTCAAATACCGGTAAATGCTATCTGATTGGTCTCGCTGTGACCGATGACCCGGCAAGCCTCGGCACCGAATATCTCGAATTCTGCAGCCGTGCTGCGCAGAACCCGCTCGCCGGTAAAAAAGACCAGCCGGGCGATCTCTTCTCGGTGGCCTCCCTTGCTGAGCTGGAATTCGAGGATGTCCCCGACACCATGCTCAACAGCCTGACCGACAAGGTCAAATCGATTTTCAGCCGCAAACAGGTCAGTGATGACGCTCGTCTTGCTGATGTGCATGAAGCGGTGACCGCCGTCTCTGAGCAGGTACAGACCAACCTGACCGCCACCGAAACGCGCGTCACTGAGCTGGAAACCGCCTTTGCACAGCTAAAGCAGGACGTGACCAGCCAGACCACGCAGAGCGCGCAGGCGCTTAACGCCCTGAAAAACTCCCTAGATAACACCGAAAGCTATCGCCAGCCGCGCCGCGAGAAATCGAAAGGCGGGACGGGTGACGAGCTGCTGACCAACTGCTGACAGACCTGCCGGGTGCGCATCACCCGGCCTGATGCCCCTTTTTAGAAAAACAGGAATAACAATGCGTAAAGATACCCGCTTTAAATTCAATGCTTACCTGTCCCGCGTGGCGGAGCTGAACGGCGTCGACACCGATGACGTGGCGAAAAAATTCACCGTTGAGCCGTCCGTGACGCAGACCCTGATGACCACTCTGCAGGCGTCATCCGCGTTTCTGACCAAAATCAATATCGTGCCGGTCGACGAGCTGAAAGGCGAAAAGGTCGGGGTTGGCGTCAACGGCACGATTGCGAGCACCACGGACACCGCCGCCGATGACGAGCGTAAGACCGCTGATTTCACTGCGCTCGAATCCAACAAATACGAATGCGCGCAAATCAACTTTGATTTCCATATCCGTTACAAACAGCTCGACCTGTGGGCGCGTTTCCAGGACTTTCAGACCCGTATCCGTGACGCGATTATCAAGCGTCAGTCACTCGATTTCATCATGGCCGGTTTCAACGGTATCACCCGCGCGGAGACCTCCAACCGCAAAACGAATCCGATGCTGCAGGATGTCGCGGTGGGTTGGCTGCAGAAATACCGCAATGAAGCTGCAGCGCGTGTGATGTCCAACGTCACTGATGATGACGGCAAGGTTATTTCCGATGTGATCCGCGTGGGTAAAAACGGTGACTATGAAAACCTCGATGCGCTGGTGATGGATTCGACCACCAACCTGATTGATGAGATTTATCAGGATGACCCGGAGCTCGTCGTTATCACTGGCCGTAAGCTGATGGCGGATAAATATTTCCCGCTGGTTAACAAGGCGCAGGAAAACAGCGAAACGCTGGCCGCTGACATCATCATCAGCCAGAAGCGTATCGGCAACCTGCCTGCTGTGCGCGTGCCGTACTTCCCGGCGAATGCCCTGATGGTGACTCGCCTCGATAACCTGTCGATTTACTTCATGGATGATGCACACCGCCGCGCCATCATCGAGGAGCCGAAAAAGGACCGTGTCGAAAACTACGAGTCAATGAATATTGACTATGTGGTCGAGGCTTACGCCGCCGGTTGCCTGATTGAAAACATCAACCTCGGTGACTTCACTGCACCTGCCGCACCGGAAAGCGGGGAATAAGCCATGACGAGTCCCGCAGCGCGTCACATGATGCGGGTCTCGGCCTCTGAGACTGCGCGGCGGGCTGCTGCTCCGCTGCGCAATGCAACTGCCTATGAGCAGATGCTCGTCAAGCTGGCCGCAGACTGTCGCACGTTAAAACAAATCCGCTCCAATGAACGCAAGGCAGACAAAAAGCGTGAACTGCTGCCGTTCTATATGCCGTGGGTGTCGGGTGTCCTCAGCGCCGGAAAAGGGGCGCAGGATGACATTGTCATGACCGTCATGCTGTGGCGCCTCGATGCGGATGATATCGCCGGTGCGCTGGAGATTGCCCGCTATGCGATGACCTATGGCCTGACCATGCCAACCGGCGGCCACCGGCGCACCACGCCGTATTTACTGGCCGAAGAGGTCGCCCTGTCAGCGCAGCGCCTGCTCGATGCGAAACAGCCTGTCGGGCTGTCGCTCCTGCTCGACACCATCACACTGACCGAACGGGCAGACATGCCGGATATCGTGCGCGCGAAGCTGCACAAAATTACCGGCTACGTGCTGCGTGAGGCTGGCCGTCTGACTGACGCGCTGGCGCACCTGCAGCGTGCGATCCAGTTAGAGCGAACTGTCGGTGTGAAAAAGGATATTGAACAGCTCGAGCGCGTGCTGAAACCCAAAGCCGAACCCGCACCAAAACAGAATAAACCGCGCACGCGCAAACCTGCCGCCAAACCGGCGGCACGGCGCGGGCGTCCCCCGAAAGCGGCAAAGGCCGCAGGTTAACCGGGCGCTCCCCGAGCCGGGCGGCACGCCGGTCAATGCGGGTATTGATTGCCCTGACTGCGACCGGCGTCCACCGCCCACCCATTACCCGAGGTTGTCATGACGACAGTGATTATTGAGCCAAAAAAAGAGCCGCAGGATGTGCCGGGCGTGGTGATACCACCACCGGACGTGAGCGAGCCGGTAATAAAAAATACCTTCTTTTTCCCTGATGTGGATCCGAAGCGTGTGCGCGAGCTGATGCGTCTGGAGCAGACCGTTTCCGCGCTGCGCCTGAATGATGCGATTAAAGCCGGTATGGCTGAAACCAATGCGGAGCTTGCCCTGTGGCGGGTTGAGCAAATGGCCGCAGGGCATAACACGCTGGCCGATGTGCCAGCCGATGATATCGATGGCGAAAGCGTGCGCTGTTTCCATTATTTCCGCGCCGTCTGCGCCATGACCAGTGCCACGCTGTTTGAGCGCTATCGCGGCATCGATGCGACGGCGAAAGGTGACCGTAAGGCGGAAAGCACCGAGGCGGTTATCGATGAGCTGTGGCGGGATATGCGCTGGTCTGTGGCGCGTATTCAGGACAAGCCGCGCTGTATTGTCGGCCAAATCTGATGAAGGTCAGGGCCATGCAGGGCGACACCCTCGATGCGATTTGCGCCCGGTATTACGGGCGCACTGAGGGCGTCGTTGAAACGGTGCTGCAGGCGAATCCGGGGCTGTCGGAGCTGGGCGTTATTCTGCCGCACGGCACGGCAATAGAACTGCCCGAAACTGACAGCGCCCCGAAAACCGAGACGGTGAATTTATGGGACTGAGTGTGGAAAAAATCACGACGTTTATCGCTTACTGGCTGGCCGTGGGGCTGGCGTATTTCGGGGCGATGTCCCCCGAAAAGCTGGCGCTCTATGTGGGGAGTGCCTGCGCCATTTTTACCGCGCTGACGAATTACTGGTTTAAGCGCAAAACCTACCGCTACCTGACCTCACTCGGACTCGATAAGGAGGCTGCCCGTGAGCTCAATCATTAAACGCTGCAGTGTGGCCGCCGTGCTGGCGCTGGCGGCACTGGTGCCCGACTTTCGTCTGCTTAACACCTCGCCCGAGGGGCTGGCACTGATTGCCGACCTCGAAGGATGTCGCCTGACACCTTACCAGTGCAGCGCGGGAGTGTGGACGTCGGGCATCGGCCACACTGCCGGGGTCGTCCCGAAAGGGGATATCACAGAGCGACAGGCGGCGGAGAATCTCGTTGCCGATGTGCTCAACGTCGAGCAACGGCTCGCGGTCTGTGTGCCGGTTGATATGCCACCGCGCGTCTATGACTCGCTGGTCAGTTTTGCGTTTAACGTCGGAACCGGTGCGGCCTGCCGGTCGACGCTGGTCTCGTATATCAAACGTCATCAGTGGTGGCAGGCGTGCGACCAGCTCACCCGCTGGGTGTATGTCAACGGCACAAAAAACAAAGGGCTGGAGAACCGCCGCGCGCGGGAGCTGGCGTATTGCATGAAAGGAGTTACTCAATGAAACAACACATTACCTCACTGATTTTTGATTCCCTGCTGGCGCTGATGCTGTTTATGGGGCTGACGAACCCGCAGAGCGTGGCAGTCAATTTCGTTGCCGTATGGGCGCTGTTTGGCTGTCTGGTCTGCATTGCTGCCAGCCTCGCTGGTGTGGTTGCCTATGAGCACTGGCAGGGAAACCGGCAAAAGGGGATCCCGCTGAATGATGCGTTAATGAAGGTTTTTCGTTTTGTGTTTTGTCGTAAACCTTCCCCGCTGCGTCGCTTCTGGTCGCTGCTTATTTTTGCTGGCGTTTTTGCCTGTCTGGTCGGCGCGGGATGGGTGTTTACAGCGCTGCTGTATCTGATTTGTGTCCTTGTGCTTAAAGCTGTGCGCTCTGCTTACCGTCAGCGCATCGAGGGGGAGGGGGTGTGTCCAGATTCATTGTGATCCTTCTGGTTGCTGCGCTGGCCGGGTTACTGTGGCTGCGACATGAAAATGAGAACTTATCCCGGTCATTTGAGAAAGCGAACCGCGTCGCCAGTGCGCAAAAGACGACGATTGGCATGCTGAAAAATCAGCTTGCCGTATCGCAGCGAATCGCAAGGGCGAATGAGGATGCGCAGGTCAGGCTCGGTGATGAGCTGGCCGTTGCCGGTGAGCAGGCTGCAAGGCGGGAAGAAACCATAACGAGGCTGATGAATGAAAATGAGACGTTACGCCGCTGGTACAGCGATAAGCTGCCTGATGCTGTGCGCCGGTTGCACATCCGAACAGGCTGCGCCTCCGCCGCCCGTTGTTTACAACGCCTGCCCGAAAGTGAGCCTCTGCCCGATGCCGGGAAGCGACCCCGTCAATAACGGTGATCTGAGTGCCGATATTCGCAGGCTGGAGCACGCGCTCACCGCTTGTGCGATTAAGGTCGAAACCATCAAAGACTGTCAGGATAAAATCGATGCAGAAAATGAAAAGCCTGCGCAAAGCGCTGAATGACGCCGTCCCACAGCTCATGAATAACCCCGAGATGATGCGTATCTTTGCCGATGAGGGGAATATCGATGCGCGTCTCGCGGCCTCACTGTCCCATGAAAAGAAATACACGCTGAATGTGATTGTGTGTGATTTTGTCGGCGACCCCGACCTGATTTTTGTGCCGGTGGCGGCGTGGCTGCGAGAAAACCAGCCTGATATCTGCACGCTCGATGAGGGGCGCAAAAAGGGCTATCGATTCCAGATGGATTTAAATGACGGGGATAATGTTGATATCAGTATCAGCCTGCAACTGACTGAGCGCACCCTTGTCCGGGAAGAAAACGGCGCGTTACACGTCAGCTATGCCCCGGAGCCGCCCCTGCCGGAGCCTGTCACCCGCCCGACCGAGCTCTATATCAATGGCGAGCTGGTGAGTAAATGGGATGAGTGAATTAACGCCTTTTGATAACCAAGTGGCAGGGCTTATCGGAGCATTAGCTCCGGCGTCTCGTCGTAAGCTGGCCGCTGAAATTGCGAAGGAGCTGCGCAGATCGCAACAGCAACGTATCAAACAGCAAAAAGCACCTGATGGTACGCTGTATCAGGCGCGAAAGCGTCTGCCGCTCAGGGCAAAAAAAGGTCGAATAAAACGGGCGATGTTTCAGAAGCTGCGAACGAGTCGCTACATGAAAGCCAGTGGCCGCAATGATGCTGCTGTGGTGGAGTTTACTGGCAAAGTGCAACGCATAGCGCAGATTCATCAGCTCGGACTCAGAGACCGGCCTAACCCTCATGCTAAGGACGTGCAATACCCGGAACGCCAGTTGTTGGGATTTAGCAAAGAAGATAGAGTGCTGATAGAAAATGCAATTATTGATCATTTGAACAGTGGTAACTAACTTTAAATACTCCTATTTGGTAGTGTCATAATTTATCACGTGAGCACAATAAGATGTGATTGAGTTTTGAGCAAGAGCCGGTGGGTAGTCATTCTGCAGGCGTTATTACCTATGTTTATTTTTTTCATCTAATAATGTGATTATGCGTACAAAAATTAGTTTTTACATTCAAGTGAGTCATATCTATGATATAGGCTAGTTGTACCCATAATCTTACTATAGGTATAGAAGAGAAAGTGACAAAAACTAGAGATAATCATTATGTTCCTCAATGGCATCAAAAAGGTTTTATGGAGGACAGGGAAAATCAACTTTGCTATTTAACACGTCGAGAGTTTCCCTTGCCTAATGGCAAAGTTAAAGTGGTTAATGAAAGGAAATGGTTCACGCCTGCGCAACGGTTTTATGAAGTGGATCTTTACTCTATATTATTTGGTAGTGAAGTTAATGATGATATTGAGAGGAAGTTATTTGGTCCTATTGACGAAAATGGCTCGAAATCTGTTTGGGCATTCCTGACAAACGATCAGTCACAGTGGCATTATAATTTCCAACATTTTTTCACTTATCTTGATGCTCAAAAATTACGCACACCAAAAGGTTTGGAATGGATTAAAACTAAGTATCATGGATTAAATCAAGAACGGCTCATGGTTGAAATGCAATCGCTTAGAACCATGCATTGTACGTTATGGGCTGAAGGTGTTAGAGAGTTCGTATCTGCAGAAGAGTCTGATGTTAAATTTATACTTTCAGATCATCCTGTGACTATTTACAATTATGCCTGTCCTCCAGATTCTGATTATTGTATTTATCCGAATGATCCTGATATAACCCTTAAGGGGACGCAAACAATATTTCCTCTGGATAAAAATCGTTGTTTGATTTTAACCAATCTTGAATATGCTGAAAATAATGAAAGTACAAACCCACTTGAACAGCGGACTAATCCTACTCGCATTCGTCGAAGCATGGTTAATACTATTAACTTTATTAATACTCGAAGGTTAACAAGTGATGAAGTTAGTCGCATTAATTATATAATTAAAAGCAGGGCTAAAAATTCAATTGCTGCTGGAAAAGAGGATTGGCTATATCCCGAGAAAAGTGTGGTTTGTGATTGGGCTGAGCTCAGACATACCCTTTTACCACCATCGAAAGAATTGTTCGGATTTGGTGGGGAAATGTATCTTCGTTTTGAAGATGGAAGCGTTCATTATCAAGACGCATTTGGTAGAGATAAACCTTCAAATGAACATTTAAGTAAGGATGTTGATGAAAATAAATTAGGTCGTAACGATTTTTGTGGTTGTGGAAGTGGTCGGAAATATAAAAACTGCTGTAATGCTATTCCTGTTGATTTACGCACTAGTTGGAATGTTATGAGCATACGAGAACGAAACATCATGTTTTGTAATTGTATTAAAGATGTTCTTGGGCTAACTAAAGGAAAAGTATGGGGCGATGTAAGAAAAGAGTTATCTGAAGAACAAGTAAAGAAAATTTATGAGTTTTATACATTGCTGTGGCCTAGGGATACAGATGTTTACTCTCTTCTTCCTAAATCTGATGGAAAGTATCGTGGCTTATATTCAGGAGTGTTGGATGTTCGCACTATTACTTTAAATGCATTACCTGTTGCATCTTTTTTTGATGAGTTTTTAATCCAAAATCCAGTGACGAACCCTATTAATATTAAGCCGGAGTTTAGTCCTCTTAAATGCCCTGAAGAGTTTAAGTATCAAGCGCTCAAGGAGTTTTTATTTATGCTTGATATGGAACCGTTTATTTATAAAGGATTAATTAATCTCATCCCTGATCCGAGTGAGTTTGATATTGAGTTGAAAAGGGGGATGATGAATATGATTGATGAAAGGCGGCAAAAAGAACAGGTTATTAATAAACAAGATTATATGTTGCTTCATGCTTTGATGGTTGAGGATGTACTTAATTCATTGGTCGGGAATTCTAAAGAAGAAAAGATTCAGTTTATTAGTGAAACGTTGGGTATTGATAAAGTTGATGCAGAAGGGGTGGTATCAGTGTTTGAGCGAGAGTCTGAACATTCACCATTAATGATGTTACAGGCATTACCACGCAGAAGATGCGGTCAGTTTATGATGAATCGCATGGAGCCAAATTATGAAATGGCCTTGCTTATTGCTCAAGTAACTGGTTCTGTTTTGGTCACGGATAGTGGTTCAAGATTGAGACAGTTTATGTCCGCGCAGCATCGTAATCAGGGGGTGGCTAGCTATCCTTGGGGTGATATGTTTTCCAGCTTTAAACAAATACCAATCGATGTTCAATTTTTATATGAATTTAATAAATCCCAAGGAAGGTTTGCGAGTGTGAGGGGACTCCTTAAAGCGACTGATAGAATTGTTAGGGAAAATACGCGTAATGTTGCTCAGTTAGCTACCATGAAAAAAATGATTGATGATTTGATGAGAGGATTGAATGAAGCCTCTGATTCGATAATCTTAAAAAAACTTAATATATCCAGTCCGGATGGCGGTTTCTCAGATGTGAATGTTCAGCGATTATTAGCCAGTTCAAGTTGTTTGAAGTATGACAACCAAGTGAGAACAGTTTATGGAATTGATATATTAGAGTAATGTCTATTGTTTATTAAGTACACCTAATTGTCATTTTATTGCTATTTTGACAATTGGGGGCCAATTGTTGTGCCATTTTCCACAAAACCCCGCCTGATTGCCGCTGGCCTTGCCCGGCGGCATCCTTTCCCCATGAATACTTTAAATTCCATTCAGGATATCGCCCGCGCGATCCGAAACCTTATCCGCACCGGCATTGTGACTGCAGTCAATCCCGATGAGGGGCTCTGCCGTGTCCAGACCGGCGGGATGCAAACCACCTGGTTAAACTGGCTGACCTGCCGCGCCGGTCGCTCGCGTGTCTGGTGGGCTCCCTCGGTTGGCGAGCAGGTGCTCATTCTTGCCATTGGCGGCGAGCTCGACACCGCTTTTGTGTTGCCCGGTATTTTTTCTGATGACCATCCCGCGCCGTCGGCCTCGCCTGATGCCTTTCACGTTTCCTTTCCTGACGGGGCGGTTATCGAGTACGAACCCGAGAGCGGGGCGCTCACGGTAAGCGGTATTAAAACCGCTGACGTCACCGCGTCGGACGCCATTACCGCAACTGTGCCGCTGGTACTGGTCAAAGCGTCCACCCGTATCACGCTCGATACCCCCGAGGTGGTCTGCACCAACAAACTGACCACGGCCACGCTTGAGGTGCAAAAGGGCGGGAAGATGAGCGGCGACATCGAGCACGGCGGCGGTACGTTCAAATCCAACGGCGTACAGGTGGATGACCATGACCACGGCGGAGTGAAACGGGGCGATGACAGAACGGTGGGGACAAAATGACGACGAGCTATCTGGGCATGAACAGTCATACCGGGCTCAGTATTTCTGAGGTTGAGCATATCAGGCAGAGCGTGCGCGACATTCTGGTCACGCCTGTGGGCTCGCGCGTCATGCGCCGTGAATACGGCTCGCTGCTGTCGGCGCTTGTTGACCAGCCGCAGACCCCGGCACTGCGCTTGCAGATTATGGCCGCCTGCTATTCCGCGATCCAGAAGTGGGAGCCGCGCGTCAGCCTGACGACCATCACCTTTGAACGTGGGGAGAATGACGGCGCGATGTATGTCGATATCACCGGCACGCGGTCAGCGTCAGGCCAGCCTTTTTCTATCACCATTCCACTGAGTTAAACACTATGGCTATTGTTGACCTGAGCCTGCTCGCTGCGCCTGATGTGGTGGATGAGCTGGACTATGAAACCATTCTGGCAGAACGAAAAGCGACACTTGTCTCACTGTATCCCGAGGAACAACAGGAGGCGGTTGCGCGCACGCTGACGCTTGAATCGGAGCCGATTGTTAAGTTACTGCAGGAGAACGCTTACCGGGAGGTTATCTGGCGTCAGCGCGTGAATGAATCGGCGCGCGCGGTCATGCTGGCGTATGCCGCCGGTAATGACCTCGATAATATCGGCGCAAATTTCAGCGTCGGGCGTCTTGTTATCACGCCTGCCGATGAGACCACACTGCCGCCCACACCTGCCGTTATGGAGTCAGACACCGATTACCGTCTGCGTATTCAACAGGCGTTTGAAGGAATGAGCGTGGCCGGGTCTGGCGGTGCTTATCAGTTCCATGGCCGCAGCGCTGACGGACGGGTCGCGGATATCTCAGTGACCAGCCCGTCGCCCGCCTGTGTGACGATTTCTGTGCTGTCGCGTGAAAACAACGGCGTCGCCTCTGATGAGCTGCTCGCCGTGGTACGTAACGCACTTAACGCCGAAGATGTCAGGCCGGTCGCAGACCGTGTGACGGTGCAGTCAGCCGACATTGTTGACTACCAGATAACCGCCTTGCTTTATCTCTATCCCGGTCCCGAGAGTGAACCCATTCGCGCCGCTGCCGTGAAAAAGCTGGAGGGCTATATCAGTGCACAGCACCGCCTCGGGCGTGACATTCGCCTGTCTGCCATTTATGCCGCGCTGCATGTCGAAGGTGTCCAGCGTGTGGAGCTGGCCGCACCGGTGGCTGACCTCGTGCTCAGCAGTGCGCAGGCGTCATTTTGCACTGATTACAGCATTGTGATCGGGGGCTCGGATGAGTGATACCCGTCTGCTGCCGGTGGGCTCGTCACCGCTTGAGGTGGCGGCGGCGCGTGCCTGCGCGGATATCGAAAACACCCCCGTCCCGCTGCGTCGTCTGTGGAGCCCTGACACCTGCCCGGCAAATTTGCTGCCGTGGCTGGCGTGGGCGTTTTCTGTCGACCGCTGGGATGAGAACTGGCCGGAGGAAACGAAGCGCGCGGTCATCCGTGATGCGTACTTTATTCACTGTCACAAAGGCACTATCGGTGCTGTTCGTCGGGTGGTGGAGCCACTCGGTTATGTCATCAACGTTACGGAATGGTGGGAGACCAGCGACCCGCCCGGCACATTCCGGCTTGATATCGGTGTGCTGGAAAGCGGTATTTCTGAGGAAATGTATTTTGAAATGGAGCGCCTGATTGCGGATGCGAAACCTGCCAGCCGTCACCTGATTGGCCTGAATATTATCCAGGACATTCCCGGTCATATGTATGTCGGTGGTGTGGTGTATGACGGCGACATTATTACAGTTTATCCCGGATGAGTGAGGAATAATGAGCACGAAATTTAAAACAATTATTACCACCGCCGGAGCTGCAAAACTGGCGGCGGCGACGGTGCCGGGCGGTGAAAAGGTGAACCTTACCGCGATGGCTGTCGGTGATGGCGGCGGTACGCTGCCGGAGCCAAACGCCGGTCAGACAAAGCTCATTAATGAGGTCTGGCGTCATGCGCTGAATAAAATCAGCCAGGACAATAAAAATAAAAACTATATCGTGGCAGAGCTGGTCATCCCTCCTGATGTGGGCGGCTTCTGGATGCGCGAGCTGGGTCTGTATGATGATGCAGGCACGCTGATTGCCGTTGCCAATATGGCCGAAAGTTATAAGCCGAAGCTGGCCGAGGGCTCGGGGCGTGCGCAGACCTGTCGCATGGTGATTATTGTCAGCAGCATCGACTCGGTGGAACTGTCCATTGACGCGACAACGGTCATGGCGACGCAGGATTATGTCGACGACAAACTCGCCGAGCATGAGCAGTCCCGCAGGCATCCTGATGCCACGCTGAACGAAAAAGGATTTGTGCAGCTCAGTAGCGCCACCGATAGCGAGTCTGAGAGCCACGCAGCGACGCCGAAAGCAGTTAAGGCGGCTTATGACCTTGCTAATGGTAAATATACGGCTCAGGACGCGAGCACAGCGCAAAAAGGCATTGTGCAACTAAGCAGCGCAACTGATAGCAATGATGAAGGTAAGGCCGCAACCCCGAAAGCGGTTAAGGCTGCGTATGACCTTGCCAATGGTAAATATACAGCTCAGGACGCGAGCACAACGCTAAAGGGTATTGTACAACTCAGCAGCGCTACTGATAGCGATGACGAAGGTAAGGCCGCCACGCCAAAGGCAGTAAAAGCGGCCAATGACAACGCAGAGAGGCGGTTAGCTAAAGAGCAGAACGGCAGGGATATTCCAAATAAACCTTTATTTGTTCAAAATATTGGTTTGCAGGATACGGTTGATAAGGCAGACGGGGCAGTACAGCGAAGTGAGGTCCAGACTTCGCAGGATGATGTTACTGCCGGAAAATTGCTGGTTAATGGTAGCGCTATTGCTGTTCGTAGCATCAGCGCAATCAATGGAGGACAGGTAGACGATGCTAATAACCTTCCGGTTAATGCAGCATCGTTTGTCTATGGTGATGCCAAAAACTCACCGAGTGGAAATACAGGGACTATCCTGGATGTTTCCGGGCTTGGTAGCGGTTATAGCATTCAGCTATTCGCTAACTACTCGACAGGCGAAATACTGGCGTTTCGTGCGCGTAATGGTGATAACAGAACATGGAATAAATGGAATTTTGTGTTTCATACTGGAAATAAACCAACCTCTACAGATGTGGGTGCGCTACCAATAACAGGCGGTGATTTAAAGGGGCAACTTTCCTTTTCATTCTCGCAGCCCAGAAATGGCGCTAACCACTTAATATACAACGGCGATGATAAAGGAATACTGGCTTGCGGATATGGTTATTATCAGGACAGATTTGATATTCATTTTTATGATGAAAACGGGGCGTGGGCATCAAATCCTTTATCCATAGGGCGTAATGGTAATACGACAGTTAGCGGGAATTTGTCAGGCCGTGCTGTTTATGAAGGTAACACTCGCGTTTACTCACCCAACAACCCGCCTCCAGCCACTGATTTATCAGGTTACGCCACGCAACAGTGGGTGCTACAAAACTTTGTCCAGAACATCGACCTTACCGCCCCTGCTGAGGTTGGATTTTGGGATGGGCGGGGTTATATGCGTCCGACTGATGGTGCGGCTATGTATAACTTTAATATGGTTGGTGGGAGCAGCAATGTCGGTAATTTTATTATTCGCTATATGCGAAAACAGGTTAATAGCACATGGTACGTCATTAATTAAAGGTAAATAAAAATGCAGAGTTTTGGTAAATTCATTCCTTACATTCCTGACACCACCAACAGGCCAAAAGTCATTGACGGCCAGAATGTCCTGTTTTTACAGGATGACAAAGGTAATGACTGGTATGACGTAATTGAGTTATTTGATGAGTCAAAGACGCTGAAAATCGGCTATGACGATGATGGTCGCGTCAGAACATTCACGACAAATATTCATGCGCTTTTCCCGGTTAACCTCAGTGTTGTTGAGCTTTCGGCAACAAAGGCTAATCTGCGAGTCACGCTGGGTGATGACTGGTTTTATAAAGACGGGAAATTGCAGCAAATTCGCGACCATCTGGCTGACGCCGAAACAGAACGCAACAGCCGCATGAGTGAAGCAACAGCGCGTATTAACTGGCTGGAGGATGCACAAAAAGATGGCGATATCTCAGCCGATGAAGAAAAAGAACTTACGGAATTACGTGCTTATCGTACTGCGTTACGTCGTCTGGATTTGAGTACTGCACCGAAAATAAACTGGCCTGATGCTCCGGCATGATAAAAGCGGGTGAAAACCCGCTGTCTTTTCTCTGGCCGGTTGTGCCAGACCTTATCCAACCCTGACAAATAGCCCGCCATCACCACACAACAGAAAATACACTTACCCTTAACCACGGAGTTAACCGGATGAGTGATTTTCATCATGGCGTAGAGGTCATCGAAATTAACGATGGCGTGCGCACCATTACCACCGTCTCAACGGCCATCATCGGCATGGTCTGCACGGCCAGCGATGCTGACGACAAGACATTTCCCCTCAATGAGCCGGTGCTCATTACCAACGTGCAAAGCGCTATCGGCAAGGCGGGCAAAAAGGGGACGCTGTCGACGTCCCTGCAGGCCATCGCTGACCAGTGCAAACCGGTCATTGTGGTCGTGCGCGTGGCCGAAGGCGCAGAAGACCCGGACGACCCGGAGGCCGGGAAGAAACAAACGATTTCCAACATCATCGGCACGACCGATGAAAACGGCAAATACACCGGCCTGAAGGCGCTGCTGACGGCGCAGACCGTCACCGGCGTGAAGCCGCGCATTCTCGGTGTGCCGGGTCTTGACCCGCAGGAAGTGGCGACGGCGCTCGCGTCCACCTGTCAGAGCCTGCGCGCCTTTGGCTATGTCAGTGCGTGGGGCTGCAAAACCATTTCTGATGCCATCAACTACCGCGATAATTTCAGCCAGCGTGAGCTGATGGTTATCTTCCCGGATTTTCTGGCATGGGACACCACGGCGAATGAGACTGCGACAGCCTGGGCAACGGCGCGTGCGCTCGGTCTGCGTGCCAAAATTGACCAGACCGTCGGCTGGCATAAAACCCTGTCAAACGTCGGCGTGAATGGCGTCACCGGCGTCAGCGCCTCGGTGTCGTGGGATTTACAGGAGCCTGCGACCGACGCCAACCTGCTTAACAAAGCCGGTGTTACGACGCTTATTCGCAATGATGGTTTCAAGTTTTGGGGAAACCGCACCTGCTCGGATGACCCGCTTTTCCTGTATGAGAACTACACCCGCACCGCGCAGGTACTGGCCGACACAATGGCGGAGGCGCATGCGTGGGCGATGGATAAGCCCATCACCCCGACCCTGATTCGCGACATTGTATCGGGCATCAATGCCAAATTCCGCGAGCTGAAAAACAACGGGTATATCGTTGACGGCTCCTGCTGGTATGACCCGGAGTCAAACGAGACCGCGACCCTGAAAGTCGGGAAGCTGTATATCGATTACGACTACACCCCCGTCCCGCCGCTGGAGAACCTGACCCTGCGCCAGCGCATCACCGATACCTATCTGGCGAATCTGTCGGACTCGGTCAACAGCTAAGGAGCTCAGAGCATGGCGTTACCCCGCAAACTTAAATATCTGAATATGTTCAACGATGGCCTCAGCTACATGGGCGTCGTTGAGTCCGTCACCCTGCCAAAACTGACCCGCAAGCTGGAGAAATATCGCGGCGGCGGGATGCCGGGTGCGGTATCAATTGACCTCGGCCTCGATGACGACGCGCTGTCGCTGGAATGGACGCTCGGCGGTCTGCCTGACGTTGAGCTGTGGGCGCAGTATGCCTCGCCGGGCGCTGACAGTGTGCCGCTGCGCTTTACCGGCTCTTTCCAGCGTGATGACACTGGCGCGATTTCTGCCGTCGAGGTGGTGATGCGTGGCCGTCACAAAGAATATGACAGCGGTGAGAATAAGCAGGGCGAAAGTGGCACGACCAAAATGTCGACCGAGTGCGCCTATTACCAGCTCACGATTGATGGCCGCGAAGTCATCGAGATTGACGTCGTTAACATGGTGCTGAAAGTCGACGGCGTCGACCGTCTGGCGGAGCACCGCAGGGCGATTGGCCTGTAATCCCTTACCCGGTCAGTGAGGCTGGCCGGTCACTTTTCCTGATGAGAATACCCATGAAAAATATCAATGAAACTGCCGTTACTGACACTGAAACCGTTAATCCGAATGTGGTGATTTTTGACACCCCGCTGATGCGCGGTGAGCAGAAAATTGAGCAGGTCACGCTGACCAAACCGAATGCCGGAACCCTGCGCGGGGTGTCGCTGGCCTCGCTGGCGAATTCCGACGTTGATGCGCTGATTAAAGTGCTGCCACGCATGACGTATCCCGCCCTGACTGAGCACGAGGTCACGCGTCTCGATGCGTCTGATCTGATTTCGCTGGCCGGTAAGGTGGTCGGTTTTTTGTCGCCTGCTTCGGGTCGCTGACCTTTCCGAAAAACCTCTCGGTCGATGACCTGATGGCGGATATCGCGGTGATTTTCCACTGGCCGCCATCAGAGTTACATTCCCTGAGCGTGACCGAGCTCCTGACATGGCGCGACAAGGCGCTGCAACGAATCGGAAACCATCATGAGCAATAACGTCAGAATCGAGGTGCTGCTGAATGCCGTCGACCGGGCAAGCCGCCCGCTCAAAGCCATTCAGAACGCCAGCAAATCCCTGTCCGGTGATATCCGCACGTCACAGAAAAGCCTGCGCGAGCTGAATGCGCAGGCATCCCGTATTGACGGATTCCGAAAAGCCAGCGCGCAGCTTGCCGTAACCGGCCACGCGCTTGATAAAGCGAAACAGGAAGCCGAAGCACTCGCCACGCAGTTTAAAAACACGGAGCGCCCGACCCGCGCGCAGGCGCAGGTGCTTGATTCCGCGAAGCGTGCCGCCGAAGGGCTGCAGACGAAATACAACAGCCTCACGGAGTCGGTAAAGCGCCAGCAGCGCGAGCTCGGTGCGGCGGGAATTAATACCCGTAATCTGGCAAATGATGAGCGGGGGCTTAAATCCCGTATCAGTGAAACCACCGCGCAGCTTAACCGTCAGCGCGAGGCACTGGCGAAAGTCAGCGCACAGCAGGCGAAGTTAAGCCGGGTGAAAGAACGGTATCAGGCCGGTAAATCACTGGCCGGTAACGCGGCGGCGGCGGGCGCTGCCGGTGTCGGCATTGCGACGGCGGGAACGATGGCCGGGGTTAAGCTGCTGATGCCGGGCTATGAATTTGCACAGAAGAACTCAGAGCTGCAGGCGGTGCTCGGTGTCGACAAACAGTCACCCGAAATGCAGGCGCTGCGCAAACAGGCGCGCCAGCTCGGGGACAATACGGCGGCCTCAGCCGATGACGCGGCGGGGGCGCAGATTATTATCGCCAAAAGCGGCGGGGATGCGGCGGCGATTCAGGCGGCGACACCGGTCACGCTGAATATGGCGCTGTCCAACAGGCGCACGATGGAAGAGAACGCCGCGCTGCTGACCGGGATGAAATCAGCGTTTCAGCTTTCAAACGACAAGGTCGCGCATATTGGTGATGTTCTCTCGATGACGATGAACAAAACCGCAGCCGACTTTGACGGGATGAGCGATGCGCTGACCTATGCCGCGCCGGTGGCGAAAAATGCCGGGGTAAGTATCGAGGAAACCGCCGCGATGGTGGGGGCGCTGCACGACTCCAGAATCACCGGTTCGATGGCGGGAACGGGAAGCCGTGCCGTCATGAGTCGCCTGCAGGCACCGACCGGCAAAGCCTACGATGCTATCAAAGAGCTCGGGGTGAAAACCTCCGACAGCAAGGGCAACACCCGCCCGATATTTTCCATCCTGAAAGAAATGCAGCGCAGTTTTGAGAAAAATAATCTCGGGACGGGTCAGCGCGCGGAATACATGAAAACCATTTTCGGGGAGGAAGCCAGCTCGGCGGCCGCTGTGCTGATGACGGCGGCCTCAACCGGCAAGCTCGATAAGCTCACCGCCGCGTTTAAAGCCTCGGACGGTAAAACCGGGGAACTGGTTAAGGTTATGCAGGATAACCTCGGCGGCGACTTCAAAGAATTTCAGTCAGCCTATGAGGCGGTCGGGACTGACCTGTTTGACCAGCAGGAGGGCTCACTGCGTAAGCTGACGCAGACGGCCACGCAGTATGTGCTCAGACTCGACGGCTGGATCCAGAAAAATAAGGGGCTGGCGACCACCCTCGGCGTGGTGGTCGGGGGTGCGCTGGCGCTTATTGGTGTGATGGGCGGGATTGGCCTTATCGCATGGCCGGTGGTGATGGGGATTAATGCCATCATTGCGGCGGCTGGCGTGCTCGGGGTGGTTTTCAGTACGGTCGGCGGCGCGATTGTCACGGCTATTGGCGCAATCAGTCTGCCGGTGCTGGCGGTTGCCGGGGCTGTGGTGGCCGGGGCGCTGCTTATCCGTAAATATTGGGAGCCGATTGGCGCATTTTTCTCGGGGGTGGTGGAGGGGCTGAAAGCCGCCTTTGCCCCGGTGGGGGCGATGTTTTCCCCGCTCGCGCCGGTGTTTGATGCCATTGCGGAAAAGCTGGGCGTTGTCTGCCAGTGGTTTAAAGACCTGCTTGCACCAGTGAAAGCCACGCAGGAGACGCTCGACAGTTGCAAAAATGTCGGCGTGGCGTTTGGTCAGGCGCTGGCTGATGCGCTGATGACGCCGCTCAACCTGTTTAACAGCCTGGGCGGCAAGGTTGACTGGCTGCTGGAGAAACTCGGCGTTATCAAAAAAGAATCGACCGACCTCGACCAGACTGCAGCCAACGCGGATAAGGCTTCACCGGGTGGCGGGTATATCCCTGCGACGGCGAGTTATGGCGGGTATCAGGCGTATCAGCCGGTCACTGCGCCTGCAGGCCGGTCTTATATCGACCAGAGCAAAAGCGAATACAACATCACTCTGCAGGGCGGCGTTGCGCCGGGTGGAGACCTTGACCGCCAGCTCCGCGACGCCGTCGATAAACTTGACCGTGAAAAGCGCGCGCGTCAGCGATCCAACATGAGACTCGACTGAGAGAGGGGGCAAAATGTTAATGGTGCTGGGCTTTTTTGTGTTTGAACGGCGCACCCTGCCGCATCAGTCGATGCAGTATTCGAAGGACTACCGCTGGGTGTCCAATGACCGTATCGGTAAACGACCGGCTTATCAGTTTCTCGGAGAGGGGGAAACCTCGCGTACCCTGTCGGGGACGCTGTACCCTGAAATCACCGGCGGGCGGCTGTCGTTGCAGGCCATCGAGCTGATGGCCGACGAGGGGCGTGCGTGGCCGCTGATTGACGGAACCGGCATGATCCACGGGATGTACGTTATCGATAAAGTGACTCATAACCACACCGAGCTTTTCAGCGACGGCGCAGCGAGAAAAATCGAGTTCACTCTGTCCCTGAAACGCGTCGACGAGTCGCTCGCGGCCATGTATGGCGACCTGAAAACGCAGGCGGATAATCTGGTCACGTCTGCCGGTGAATGGGCGGGAGGGCTGGCAGGATGATAACGGGAATGAATATTCAGGCCGGGGCGCGTGTTGCCCCTGCGTATATGCTCACGCTGGACGGGGCGGATATCACGCAGAATTTCAGCGACCGGCTTATCGGTCTGACCATGACCGACAATCGCGGATTCGAGGCTGACCAGCTCGATATCGCGCTCGATGATACTGACGGGCTGGTCGAGCTGCCGCCGCGCGGGGCATCACTGACGCTGTGGCTGGGCTGGCAGGGCTCCGCACTGGTCAACAAGGGGAGTTTCACGGTGGATGAAATCGAGCACCGGGGTGCGCCTGATACGCTGACCATCCGGGGACGTAGCGCAGATTTTCGCGGCTCGCTGAACTCACGGCGCGAGCAGTCATGGCACGACACCACGCTCGGGGTGATTGTGGAGACCATCGCGCAGCGTAATAAGCTGACGGCCAGTGTTGCTGACGCCCTGAAAGCCATCGCTATTCCCCATATCGACCAGACGCAGGAATCCGACGCGGCGTTTTTGTCCCGGCTTGCTGAGCGTAACGGTGCATCCGTGTCGGTGAAAGCCGGGAAATTATTATTCCTGAAAGCCGGTAGTGCGATGACGGCCAGTGGTAAGCCGATCCCCCAAATGACCGTCGAGCGTGGGGACGGCGACCGCCATCAGTTCGCCATTGCAGACCGGGAGGCGTACACCGGTGTGACGGCGAAATGGTTGCATACCAGAGACCCGAAACCACAAAAGCAAAAGGTGAAGCTCAAACGTAAACCCAAAGAGCAGCACCTGCGCGCGCTGCAGCACCCGAAAGCCACCAAAACATCAGCAAAGGCTAAGAAGAAAAAAGAGCAGGAAGCGCGGGAAGGTGAGTATATGGCCGGAGAGTCGGACAACGTTCTTGAGCTCACGACCATCTATGCCACAAAGGCGCAGGCCATGCGCGCGGCTCAGGCAAAGTGGGACAAGATACAGCGGGGCGTGGCGGAGTTTTCCATCACGCTTGCCACTGGCCGGGCAGATTTATTTCCTGAAACACCGGTGTCCGTGAAAGGCTTTAAGCGCGTGATAGACGAGCAGGCATGGATAATCAGCCGTGTGGTGCACAGCCTTAACGGGAGCGGCTTCACGACGGGCTTAGAGCTTGAGGTTAAGGTTTCTGGTGTGGAGTATGAGAGCGAAGAAATAGCGCAGTGATTTGTTATATGTATTTGTTTTATAAGGTTAAAATGAGTAAAATTACTGTATTGAAAACGCTCAGAGGTGCTCATCATGTTTCACTGCCCGAAATGCCATTACGCCGCCCACGCCCGCACGAGTCGCTATTTTTCTGACACCACAAAAGAGCGGTATCATCAGTGCACAAACATCAACTGCAGTTGTACTTTTGTCACGACTGAAACCGTTGAGCGTTTCATCGTTTCGCCGGGGGAAGTCGTACCGGCTCCACCGCACCCGACGATGACCGGTCAGCATCAAATGCCCTGGCTGTGAGCCAAAAGAAAAGCCCCGCAGTTGCGGGGCTTTTCTTTTGATGTGGTCAATGTGTGGACGTGACCAGAAATAAATCCTTTTATTTCATTTGGTTATCTACTGGAAAATGTCACCAATAACTGACATTGCGGTGTTTCTCCAGATGTGGCCCATCCGGGGCCTGTGTTAGTGCACAGTTATTAACTGTGTCGAGTCTGTTTTGGCTGCTATCCATAAGTATAGATAGCTGACAAAGCAGGCT
>PPYF01241984.1_pt1 | contig 37270 bp, 31 predicted proteins | sample 1559871 | NCBI WGS metagenome assembly PPYF01 (sample SAMN08240021, study PRJNA423297) | Human gut metagenome, whole genome shotgun sequencing project.
TGTTATGGCTGCATGGATCAATTTTTAGATTCATGGCACAGTTATCGCTTCAGATACTGTTCCGTGAATAATTTAGGATTAGTTGTATTTTTCTTCCTTTAATTGGCATAATCGTATCTGCATACGCTATTATCTCTGAAGCCAATTCCTCGTACCCAGGCTGTAAACTGAAATAAATATCTGTCACAGGCGCTTCGTAAAAGCAAAAAGCAACTACCTTACTATTATCCTCCCAAATACGATTTCTATAAGAATATATGATATCCATCCAATATACAAACGATGAGAATGCATATTCAAAAAATGGAGCCGAGACACCGTTTCTCTAATCCCTCTCATAAATATCCAGCGTAAACTGATAGATTTTTCCACAATCCGCTAACACACTAAATTGTCTTGTTGTTATATTTTTCATTTTCAGCCTCTCAATATCTTTACACTCTTCCCCTCAGTAATCCCATTTTCATTAAATGCATCCACACGCACATAATATTCCTTTCCCTTAACCAGCGCCCCTATACGCTGCTCATTTCCGAATACCATATGACTGTGATAGAGTTTATCAGGCTGACTGCCCCACAAAATATTATAACCTGTGGCATTTGTACCTTCTATTTTCACCATCATATCCAGCTCATTTTCCCTATACGCTTCAAACTCCGGTGCTTCCGGCTTTTCCCCGTCGCCCACGCCAAATATGCGTAAACCGGAAACGCAGGCCGTCTGCCCATATGGTACTTCGATTACCGTCAGTTTCAGGAACCGTGCCTGAACGCCTTCCAGCCTTACAATCAAGTCGTGGGGTAAGTCCGTATCTGCTTCTGACTTATCCTCTATCATAAAATAATTTTTACCATCAAGAGAACCCTCCAGTTTCCAGCGGGTCACATGGTCTTTCTCTTCGATATAACGAGCTTGCGTAGTTCCTCGGATTTTCCCCGGCACAGGAATATCGATACCATCATCTGCAAAATTAATCTGTACAGCGTTTACCGTATAACTTTTTTCCAGATCTACCTGAATCCACTCACCGCACTTAGCTGTTGCGGCACGCCACCATGTCTGCACATTTTCATCTACAGCATATTTCGGTTCTTTTTTCTCTGTAAAGGAAGACGCGGATGCCGTTTTCCCGTAACTTAATAGATACCATTGAGGCTCCTTCCATGGGTCCATCCTGTCGTCTTCTACTTCCATCGGCCAATCACCATAACGCTGGTTACAGAAAAGCTCGCCGTCTTCATCAAATCCTGCCGGCCAAATTCCTACGCGTCGCTCAAATGTATGGTTCATACTAATCCGCATCGTGGATGCATGCCACAGATTCCCTTGTTTGTCCCGCATCGTCGAGCCATGCCCGGCTCCCGGCAGGAAGCCACCCGGCTTATAGGAATATGGGTTATTATCCGCCAGCGTAAAAGGACCAAGGGGAAAATCGCTCACATAAACCCCGTCACTATATACATTGTACTCTGCACCTGTACATGCATACTGGAGATAATACCTGCCTTGATATTTATCCATCCATGCGCCTTCAATAAATGGCTTACGGCTCACATGTCCATGTAATTGCATAACCATACTCTCCGGCAGCATCGCTTCTTCTATATGATGTGACTTTAGGAACTCCTGATAACGCACTTCAATTTCTTCTTCCGGAAAAGGCGGTGCACAGTGATTCTCCCCGCTTCTCTCATACCCCTTTGTCCATGCGTCACCCCATATCAGTTCTTTCTTCTCCGTCAGAGGCTTCATAGTCTCAGGGTCAAGCTCTACGCCCCATATAGGTGTCTGATTAGAGCAGCCCCAGTAAAAATACATTCTGCCGTCATCATCTATGAAAAGATTCGGATCCCAGAAGGGAAACGTTCCCTTTATCTCCTCATAAGGTCCGTTTATAACGTCTTTGGTCCGATAAAAATTGCATGCTTCTTCCTTCTTGGAAGCACAGATGTATATATAATCCCCCACCACTCTTGCATCCGGCGCATAATCATACAACGGAAGTGATTCCGGCAGACGGTGGCTTTCCCAATGCACCATATCCTCCGATATCCATACGCTGAGCGTCATAGATGCGAAAATATAATATTTCCCTTGAAACTGAATCATTGAAGGGTCTGCCGCTTCGCGCGCCACCTGCACCGACGCATCGCCGGACATTCCCTGAACCTGCGGTTTATTAAACTGATACCGGTAAGGTACATTTACCGGATTACAAAAATATTCCTTTCCCATGAACCATTTCTCCTTTCAGCAAAACTCAAACCCACTGCCAGTCTATGCTACCACTTCCCCTATATGTAAAATATAAAGCACGTACGCCCGTCTCTATATGAAATTCTCCAGATTTCTCCTGCCAGTCTGCCGATGGGCGTACCGGAATAACTGCCCTGATTTCCCCATCCTTTTCATCCTGCATCAGCATTTCACCTTCTGCATTTCCCCGCACGTTGATTCTAATCCGGCTGCTCTGTCTGATATCGAAGTATTTAAATTCGGCCCATGCGCCATCCCGCAGATTAGCAATATATCGATTGGGATTATCCTCTCTGTCTTCTCCACCCTGCGTAAAATAAGGATGCCTCTCTTCTACTGCCGTTTTTTCTTTCTAGTACATGAAAGTTCCTCCGGCACTTGATAAATTGCAGACAATTCGGGCTTCATATCTTCCCGTTCCCTGCAACGATCCTCCATTTAAGCCGCAGCTCGTAACTTCTGTTTGTGTAATCCTTTACCACTGTCCCTCTATTTCCACCAATCCGCCATGGGTATTACTCAGGTAATTCACAGCCTGCTCCTCTTCTACAATGCCGATATCTCCAATACTGACAATAATACCCCCATATCGGAACCCCTTCACAGGAGATTCGCTGACTGCATAACATAAATCATGGCTTTTGACTGAGGAATAAATCATATAATACCGCCCATTAATATTCCGCAGGCCGCTTGCCTCAAAAATCTATGCCCCTCAAAATCCGTTCCTTCCGACAAAACCTTCCCGGGAACTGCCAACACAGGATCGCTCTTTAGTGTCAGTATATCCTTATCCAGTTCGACACAATATGAACCGTCTATCTGAAACATCCCTGCAAGATATTTCCTCATGGGTGCGTCTTTTAGATAAGACAACCTCGTATACAGATAGATTCTTCCGTCATCATCTTTTAGTACTCCCGGATCAAAATTAAATACATCTCCCTGTTTTTGTCCATATAAAATTCCATCCACATAACGGATATGTCCATAAAATTGATATTCCCCTGCTGGCTCGTCACAGACCGCCACAGAGACAGTGGGCGAACGATGCAGACAGTAAAACAAATAATACCTGCCCTCTTCTCCTATCTGCACATCCGATGCAAATAGATGCTGTGTACCGTCTTCGTTTAGCGGCTCCTGCACGGAACGGTAAATAACTCTATCTTTTTCCATGCCCCCAGATCATCAATCGGCGCTGACCAGCACACATAATCATTCCTTCAAAAATCCTCCTCGTCAAACCGGTCATTACTTTCGTAGACATACAACCTGTTTCCGAATACATAAGACTCCGCATCTGGTATATATTCATAACTCGGCAAAAACGGATTAAATGCTTGTGTTTTCATTTCTTATGAACTCCTTTACATCATTATGAAATGGCCACTACAAAACGACTATCTGATATGACCTCTACGCCTTGTTGACTTCGTATGAGTATTCTCCTGCACTAACTTTTTCCATCCTGCCGTCCGGAAGATAAATTTCTGCTTCCACCGGCACCGCTACCGTAATCATTACTTTCTCACCCTCATATTTCCATGCAGACTTGATTTCCCCTGCTCTGGAAAGATAAGACCCTGCTGCCCTTCCAAGACGTTCATCCGGATAAGGCTGTATTTTTACTTTACGGAAACCCGGCTCCAGAGGCTTTATCCCTAAAATATATTGATAGTAAAATTCTCCTACACTGCCAAATGCATAATGGTTAAAGGAGACCATATTATCATCTGTTATTTTATCTTCGTTTACTGTACCATCTTCACGGATAGCATCCCACCGCTCCCATGTAGTGGTAGCCCCCCTGTCAATCTGGTACATCCACCCCGGACATCCTTCCTGAAGCAGAACATCATAAGCAAGCTTCGCCTCTCCAGCCTCCACCAGCATAGGAAGCAGATGCTCCGTAGCAAAAAATCCTGTCGTCAATCCTTCCCGTCGGACATTTTCCACAAACTTCTTCATAACCTTCTGACGCAGTTCCCCTTCCGGAATGACAAACTTCAACGCCATGATATACGCAGACTGATAATCATCCGCTACATCACCATCCTCTTTTACAAACATTTGAAGGTAGGCATCTCTGGTTGCCTGATACTGTGCCTGATACCGTGCCGCGTCCTCCTCATAACCAAGCGCCTTTGCTGTTTCGCTTACCACCTTTAAGTCATGTACGATAAAGGAATTGGAAATGGGATTATTATGCTGTGCCTGCCATGCCATATCCTTTCCAAGCGCCAGCCAGTCACCTAAGGATACCCCAAGCCACAGATTCCTGCCCTCCATCTTCCGTATTTCCGCCTCCACAAATTTCTTCATACTTTCATACTGCTGTGGAAGCGCCTTTTCATCTCCAAACTGCCAGTACATCAGCTCCGGAAGAATCGTTACTGCATTTCCCCATCCCAGCATGTTCACAAATCCAATTCCTGCCGGTCCGGTTTGGGGTACAGTGGCACAGACATACCCCTCCGAGTTATCAAGCTGCCCCAGTTCAAGGTCACGCAGGAAATTTTTCCAGAAATCATTCGTGTCAAAATTATATGCACCTGTTAAAGCAAACACCTGTCCATCCCCTGTATATCCCATGCGTTCATCTCTCTGGGGACAATCGGTGGGAACTTCCACATAATTGGATTTCTGACCCCATACCTGATTCTCGTATAATTTCTGCACCTTCTCATGTCCGCATTCAAAGAACCCTGTCCGCCGCATATCCGTATAAAGGGCATACGCCTTTACCATCCCCGGCTTATACTCCGCCCCGGAAAGTTCCACATAACGGAATCCCATATAGGTAAACCTTGGACGATAAGTCTTTTTTTCTGCCCCTGCATGATAAATGACAGTCGCCTTTGCCTTCCGAAGATTGGCAGTATACAGGCTGCCGTCCTGGTTCAGGATTTCTCCATGTCGGATTGTTAACGTCTCACCCTCAAAAAACTCTGGGTGAATCTCGACAATTCCCGCAAAATTCTGTCCGAAATCCAGAATGGTCTTTCCTTCTGATACTGTTACATTTTTAACTGGCATCTCTTCCTGTATACGCACTTCTGTCAGGGTTTTTTCCAATGCAAAATCTGTTGTTCCCGTATAGGCAACAGGATTTCCGATTACATTATTTCGCCCATCTGCAAAGTATATTTCTCCGTCATATTCTCCGGCATATTCATAGGGAGATTCCAGTTCATCCACATCTATTCCGGAATGAATCTCTTTCTCGCTTCCATCGGCAAATTTAAGCTGCAGTATCCATGAAACTGCCGGCTTTTCTCCGTATATCTGCGTCTGGTTCTCACATAGAAATCTTCCGCAGTACCAACCCTGTCCCAGATAAAAGACCAGCTCATTTTCCTCACTCCCAGTATTCAGAAATGCCGTCACGTCATGCTCCTGATAAAGAACCCGGCGCGGATAGTAAGTATAACCAGGGGCAAACATCTGCTCTCCTGCTTTCTTCCCATTCAGTTCCGCTTCATATACCCCCAGTGCCGTAGAATAAAGTACGGCACTGACAACATTTTCTCCAGAAAATTTCTGGCGGAAAACTGCCACATCTCCCTCTTTATATTCCCTGTCTATGGCAATAAAATAATTTTTCAAATCCTGCATTTTGACTCATCCTTTCTAGGTGGTAAACTATACTCATGACAGTCGGACGAAATTATACATACTTTTTCATAAATTCCGCTGAAAGCTGTATGGATTTTACTGGTGATTTATCCACCCAGTTCTTATGGCTCTCCAGTATCACCGCATCCACTCCCGCCGCTTTCGCCTGCTCTACAAGAGCTTCCAGATTCATATTCCCATACCCCAGCTCCATGCTGTCTGATTTCAAGATAGGTGTCATCGACGCTCCTGTTACTCTGCTTCCCCTGTCATTGATATGGTAAAGCCTCAGTCTATCTCCCAACTGCCGCATCAACTGTAACGCATCCACTCCCGCTTCCGTAGGCCAATAAGAATCAAACTCAAAATTCACATACGCCGGATCCGTCTCTTCCATCAACATCCTGTATGCCGTCTTGTCTTTTGATACCTTGCGAAATTCACAATTATGGTTATGGTATAAAAGTTCTACGCCGCCCTCTTTTAGTCCTTTTCCTGCTTCGTTTAAATCCTCCGCCAGTTTCCGGACTGCCGTTTCATCAGAGTAATCAAAACGGTACATCCCTGTTATGACCACATATTTTGTTCCAAATTTCTTCGCTTCTTCAATGACAATTTGCGGCTCCCTCTGGATGGTTCCCAAATCCTCATGTACACTTACCACCGACAATCCTGCCGCCTTCACCAGACCTGCCCAGTCCAGATTCCCGCCTTTTCCTACCGGCATCCCTGCCATCTTCGTCATCATGCGCACCATAAAGGACGTGGGACGGATCATAAATCCATTTAACTCAATCCCATCATATCCTGCTTTTTTGATAGCAGATAGTGTCTGCACAGCCTGATTTTCTTTTGCAGTCACTGTCCCAAGCATAATCTGCTGTACTGCTCTCATCGGCATTACGATATCCTCCTAATTCCATAGTCACCTTTCCGGTCTTTTCATCAATCGGTAACTTTCTTAATCTTCTGCAAAGCATCATTCAGTGCCTTTATATCTTCCGGTTTTATCACATCTCCTGCTTGTTTCAGCATACTCTGCAGGGTCATTCTCTGCATCATGCGCTGCAGCGCCGGATTATCCTTCACACTCTCTGCCACATCTCCCCGGCTCGCCGATGCCTTATCCGTCAGTCTCTGTACAATTGCATTTGCCTCCGGGCTTTTGGCAATCTCGCCAAGAGTATCCCCAATGGAATAACAGTCCTTACGAAAATCTTCCTTGTCAAACCAGTTAACAATATCTCCTTCTTTCACAAACAGATAATCTTTATTGACTTCAGCGACCTTCTTTATAGTAATTTCGTCCCTGTATTCGCCTGCCTGAGCAGTAACCGTATGAACACCCGATATTGGAACTTCAAAACAGAATACTCTGCTGCCATTCTGCTCTTCCACAAGTTTTCCGTCTACATACAACGTCACCGAAGGTTGATTAGAATACACCTTAATCTTTGTCACTTCCTCTGCCCGGTCTACATACCGCCGGCCGCACAGATGGACAAAAGCTTCTTTGCTCCAATACGCTTTATACAGATAAAATGCATCTTTTCTGAGCTCGCGGTCAATCGTTACCAATCCTTTTTGGTTTTCCCCATGTTTGCCGCCCTCGTCTCTTCCGTCAGCGGCAAAATCAAACATATTCCACACATGAGTCGCCCAGAGCCATGGACGTTCTTCAATCATACGCAGCATGTGCTCATGATACAGGCACTGATATTCCTCTGTATAATCCCCCCTGTCAGGCTGGGAAGAATGATATGCAGGATTTGCGTCCGCCCCGTATTCTGAAAATCCAATGCAGCGATCCGGGTAAGCACTGTGATACTCGTCAAAGAATTCATCCGTCTGAATCATCTCTCCCACATACCAGCCGAAATAAAGATTATAGCTATTAATATCCGGTATCTCCAGCAATGGGCTTTCCTTTTCCAGCATAAACACGTTTGCCATTACAGTTTTCCTTGTCTGATCCAGCTCATGGCATAACCGGTTCAGTTCCCGATGGTTCTCTATCAATTCTTCATTTACTGCGCTTGCTGCTGTGATCTCATTAGAAAGTCCCCAGCAGACAATCGACGGATGGTTATAATTCTGGATAACCAGTTCCCGCATCTGGCTTAATGTATTTTCTCTTCCTCCAGACATATGCATCGTAATATAAGGAATCTCCGCCCAGACGATGATTCCGTTTTCATCGCACAAATCATAGAATTCCTGCGCATGCTGATAGTGGGCAAGACGGATGGTATTTGCCCCCATCTCCCTGATTATCTCCATGTCGCGCACATGATGCTCACGGCTCAGGGCATTCCCCGTTCCTTTGCAGTCCTGATGACGGCTTACACCCCGCAGTGGATAGAAACGTCCGTTCAAGAAAAAGCCCTTCTGTGGGTCAATGGAGAAGTGACGGCATCCAAATCTTACAGTGACCGCATCTCCGCTTTCCAGTTCCGCTTTAGCTGTATAGAGGTAAGGGTCATCCACACCATCCCACAAATGTACCTTGGACAGTTCAAATTCCACTTTTGCATATCCTTCTGTAACCAAAGCCTGTTTTGTCTCCTCCGCAACCGTTACAGTGACCACATCAGCACCACCCTCTGTATACACTTCTACAGTTACCGTTGCGCTTGCCGCTTCTTTCCCTTCCCCAGCCAGAGTGACCACAGGAGTTACTTTAATCCCATCTCCCCCGTGATACTCCATAGCAAAATGGCTCTCAGGCACTATGACGAGACGTACCATGCGGTACAGCCCTCCATAAAAAGTAAAATCGGCTTTTTGCGGATACACAGTTCCATTGTCCGAATTATCGACAGCGACCACCAATTCATTTTCCGCCGTCGTAAGTTTCTCCGTAATATCTACACGGAACCGTGAATATCCTCCTTCGTGATGAGCCAGTTTTTCTCCGTTTAAGTATACGTCCGCTGTCATGGCAGCACCGTCAAATTCCAGATAAGCCTTCTCCCCTGCTTCTAACTCCGGTTTTTCCAGAAGGCGGCGGTACCAGCAGGTTCCCCTGTGATAATCATTTCCTCCATCCTGCCCGTCTAAAGCATTCCATGTATGCGGCAGTAAAACACCTGTCCCCTCTGCGGCTGTCGCTTCCTGAACATCCTCGGCATTTTTTACAAAAAACCAGTTATCTTTTAATTCCGTTATCTTTCTCATGTGCTTGTTCCTCCTGTCCCTGTTCATTTAATTATATTTTACCGCTTAACCTTTACTTATGTGTTTACTTTTTCCATAATATGTTTTTAAATTAATGAATTCTAAGACAGAATGAAAGAGACTGCCACACAATGTGAAAACCCGCAAGGGTGACAGCCTCATTATCAAACATAACCATATTCAAAAAACAAATACCTCTTGATAATAAATATCACAAACAACGCTATTTATTACCTAACGCCTGATTCATTCCCTGAATCATCAACTCAATCTGTGCTGCCATCTCTGCACCAGCAAAGCTTGCCAGAGATTTTAGGGGCATTCCATACATCATTGCCTTCATCATCTCTGCACCCGTACCAAGGGTATCCTCAACATTTTCTGTTGGATCTGACTGCATGACTCCCATTGCTCCCTGCATATTCTGCATCAAACCTCCGATGATCGGCGCGGTCACAGGATGCGCCATAAGCTCTCCGATCGTTGTCGCTCCACTGACGTACAGAGGAAGCTGCTTTTCGGTCTTGAAGGAAAGTTCCCCTCTCAAGGCAATCTCGTCACTTGCATGCCCTATCAACACCTCGTAAGTTCCTGAAGGTGCATACCAATCGCCAAGCCCTTCATGGTAGAAAGATAAATCCCTTGCAGTAAGTGCAAATTCTACAGTCTTTGTCTCACCCGGCTGCAACTCCACCTTAGCAAAGCCCTTTAGTTCCTTCACAGGACGCCCTGCTGTGCCGTTTTTATCGCTGACATAAAGCTGTACTACTTCCTTACCGACCATACTTCCTCTATTTTTAACATCTACGGTTACTTTTACACAACCCTTATCATCCAGACTTTCTGCAGGCATATTCAGATTACTATACTCATATTCCGTATAAGAAAGTCCATGTCCGAATGCCCAGCGCACTGGCATTTTTCTAGCATCATAATAACGGTAGCCTACATAGATTCCCTCCGCATAATCCACATTCACTCCATCGCCGGGGAAATTCAGGTAACTTGGATTATCCTCCAGACGAAGCGGGAATGTCTCTGCCAGACGTCCTGAAGGATTTACTTCTCCATAAAGAAGTTTATCTGTTGCTTCTCCCACGCCCTGACCGCCAAGATACATTTCCAGAATAGCTGCTGTTTTATCTGCCCAAGGTACTTCAACCGGACTTCCATTGTGCAGCACAACAACCGTGTTAGGCTGTACTTTGATAACTTCCTCAATCAGTTTATTCTGGCATGCGGGAAGTTTCATATCCTTTCTATCATAGCCTTCCGCTTCCATCATATCAGGCAGTCCCGCGAAAATAACTGCCACTTCGGCATCCTTTGCCGCCTGCACAGCCGCCGCCAGTTCTTCCGCGTTTTCTTCATCCTTATCAAAGGGGAATCCTTTCACATAAGATACGGTTCTGCCTTTTTCCTTTGCACTCTCCAACGCGGAAGTCACTTTACTGGAATTGATATGACTGGAACCTCCGCCCTGATAACGGGGTTTTTCAGCATATTCGCCAATGTATACTACTTTTGTTCCTTCCTTCAGCGGAAGTATTCCATTATTCTCCAGAAGAACTGCACACTCTGTCTCTATTTTTACCGCTTTTTCATGATCTGCATCCCTGTCAAACACAGCTTCCGGATGGCGGTTATCCGCATAAGAAAACAATACCTTTAAAATACGCTCTACTGCCTTATCAAGCAGCGCCTCATCCAGACTGCCATCTTTTACTGCCGCAATGATCCTGGCATCATTTACCCCATGGCTGCCCGGCATCTCCAGATCAAGTCCCGCGACAATCCCTTTCACACGGTCTGCCACCGCGCCCCAGTCTGTCATAACATAGCCTTCAAATCCCCACTCATCCCGTAAAATCTCTGTCAAAAGATGTTTGTTTTCAGAGGCGTATACTCCGTTAATCTTATTGTAACTGCACATAATCGTCTTAGGCTGCGCTTCCTTTACCGCTGTCTCAAATGTGGGTAAATAGATTTCCCGGAAAGTACGTTCCGACAAATTAGAAGAACAACTCATACGGTTATACTCCTGATTATTTGCGGCATAGTGTTTCATGCTCGTTCCCACGTCCCAGCTCTGTACACCTCTGATATAGGAAGCAGCCATTTTGCCTGCAAGATATGGATCCTCGGATAAATATTCAAAATTCCGTCCGCAGAGAGGGCTTCTCTTAATGTTTACAGCCGGTCCCAACAAAACACTTAAATTTTCTGCCTGGCATTCTTCCCCAAGGGTCTTTCCCATTTCGTTCATCAAATCCGTATCAAAGCTGGAAGCCGTGGCACAGGCTGCCGGAAAACAAACCGCCACAATACTCTCGCCAATCCCAAGATGATCTGCCTCGCCGGGCTGCTTTCTTAATCCGTGAGGCCCATCTGATACCATAACCTCCGGAATACCAAGTCTCTCCACTTTCTTCAAACGCCAAAAATCCTCGCCGGAACACATCCCGGCTTTCTCCTCCAATGTCATTTCAGAGATAATTTTCTTAAGATCTCTTTCCATAATCTCCATCCTTTCTTTCATTATATTCGATATTGCTATTCCATCTTTACTTTTATGAAAATTTTACCCTCATTTATCCTTTCTGTATTGTCTGATTTTAATATATTTTATCTGATTTTAATTATCCAAAAAATTTTTCACCACATGAGTTCTTCGGTACTGTGCCGGTGTCTCTCCCGTCACCTTCTTAAATACTCTGGTAAAATAACTTTGAGGAGAAAGATTCATATATTCTGCAATAATGGCAATTGACCGGTTAGAATATTTCAGCAGATTACAGGAAACCTGTATTTTTTCCTGCATAATATAATCCGTCAAGGTCATTCCCGTTTGTTTTTTGAAAATCCCTGAAAGGTACGCCGGATGCACACCAATCTCTTTTGCAATTTCCTGTAATGACAATTTCTTAAAAATATGCTTCGCTACGTATTCCCTGCTCTGTTCCACATAAATCGAATGCGTCTCTGATTTTGCTCCTTTCCCCAGCCGTCCAAACTCAGCAAGCGCGTATTCCATTACTTTCCGCATCTCCATCACATTCGCTGCTTTGGCAAGTTTTTGTAAAAGCACATCACTTAATATATATGCAGCACTTTCTCCTACACCCGCTGCAATAGCATATCTGGTAAGTAAAGTGATTCCGCTTACTATGCCGTATTCCAGATTCTTTTTCTGTGACTGGGCCATAACACCCGCACTTTCCACCAAATCCTCAAAAGATTTACCCGTTCCAAACGAAAACTTCCCCTGCCCTCCTCCTATAATCCATTTCCACATCTGATCTTCTCTGGCAAATGGAAAATGTTTTTTGTCGCACTCCTCATTTTCCAATTCATATTCCACACGCCCGGCATGTAAACTTTCTTGAAATCGTCCCGGATCTATCCCATTATCAATTTTGACAACATTTTCATACTCATCTGTCAAAAGGCCATGTACAAACATTATTATTTCTTCCAGTTCCCCCATTTTCATCAGGGGAATATCACATACATATCCTGCCTTCGCTCCATGCTGTTTACAATACAATAAATAATCGTTCTCAGAATGCTCCTCCGTGTTCACAGGTCCCCAAATAACATAATCTCCCAGGTCATGAAACACATAATACCAATACCCGTTGTCATTCCACCCCTTGTATGTCTTCTGTTCCCTCCCATAATCCATCAACATTTGTAAAAGCTTTGGACTGTTAAATACCGGATCCTCATCCAGGAAACCGTCAAAAGGAACTGCAAGAAATTTTCCTTCTCTGCTTAAAATCCTTCCTGCCAGATGATACAGATGGTATACGTTTTTTAATATGTAGACTGCTTTATCCATTCATTTTCTCCTTGATTATCCTAAATGCGCATTTGTACTCTCATTTTCCAGAGCTTTAGACTGAAAAATATATAAATTAAAAATAATTTTTTAATCTAAACACGAAATTTTACATCTTGGTATCTTTCTTTTCTATTATAATAAAAAAAACAAATCCAATAAACACCATATTGAGAAATTATGAATTGCAAGGAGGATTTTCTATGGACAAATTTTCACCGGACTTTCTTTTGGGGGCTGCAACCGCAGCACATCAGGTTGAAGGAAGCAATGATAATAGTGACTGCTGGGCAATGGAACAGATGGAACATACCAGCTTTATAGAGCCATCTCTTGATGCCGTTGACCATTACCATCGTTATCAGGAGGATATCCGGCTTATGGCGGATGCCGGATTAAACGCCTACCGTTTTTCTGTAGAATGGGCGCGTATCGAACCAGAAGAAGGACATTTTGATGATGCACAGGCCGAGCACTATCTGGATGTTATTCACTGTTGCAAAGAACATGGTTTAGAGCCAATCGTAACCCTCCACCATTTTTCCAGCCCTAAATGGCTCATAGGAAAAGGTGGGTGGGAAGCAGAATCCACAGTAGACGATTTTGCCCGCTATGTCCGCTATATCATCGGAAAACTTGGAAATGAGCTTCACTATGTATGTACCATCAATGAAGCCAATATGGGAATTCAGGTAGCTGCCATTGCCAAGCGCTATACGCTGCAGATGCAGGCGCAGGCTGCAAAAGCTCAGAGTGCAGACGGTACTGTTCAGGTCGGAATCAATCTGGAGAAAATGATGGCAGACCAGAAAGCCACAGCGGAAGAAAATATCAAAGTTTTTGGAGTGGAGAAAGTAGAAAACTTTACTTCCATGCGTACTCCTGAAGGCGATAAGATTGTATGTCGTGCTCACGAAGCGGCGCGTGCTGTCATCAAAGAACTCTATCCTGAAATCAAAGTAGGTCTTACCTTAAGCTTACATGATATTCAATCCACAGCCGGCGGAGAGGAACATGCAAAAAAAGAGTGGGATGATGAATTTACCCATTATCTCCCCTATATCCAGAATGATGATTTTCTGGGCGTACAGAACTATACCCGCTCCCTGATGGGCCCGGAGGGTACACTCCCCACTCCTGACGGCGCTGAACTTACTCAGATGAACTATGAGTTCTACCCGGAAGCATTGGAACATGTCATCCGTAAGGTGGCAAAAGATTTCAAGGGAGACTTGATTGTCACAGAAAACGGCATTGCTACCGATGATGACAAGAGGCGTATTGCTTTTATCGAAATAGCTCTCACAGGTGTTCAAAACTGTCTGCGTGATAACCTTCCCGTACGCGGCTACTTCCATTGGAGTCTTATGGACAATTTTGAGTGGCAGAAAGGTTATTCCATGACCTTCGGGTTGATTGCCGTTGACAGAACAACACAGACCCGCCATCCCAAAGAAAGCTTATCCTATCTGGGAAGTTACCGTGGTTAATTCTACGTCAGCATAAAATATTTTGAATGTAAATGGGCTGTCGGATAAATCTGATTTTTAACCCCTAATACTTCAAGAGGAGATCTTCCTGTAACATTCAGGCTTTTTCAATGCCTTGAGTCAAAACAGGAGGGGCTCCTCTTTTCCATGTATTCTATTTTAGGGCGCACGAACCCCTTGCCCGGATTTTTTGCCCCGCGCTTTTGTCTAAGCTGTTTTTTCTTCCTTTTTCCCTTCGTATTTTTGGAGTTCTTCATACAGAAAGCGGTGGTATTTATTGATATTCCGACCGATTGCGTACAGCATAAACTCCTTATATACTTTTTCTGCGGAACGATAGTGAAAACGTCGGAATTTTTCGTTTTCCTTGATATCCCCAAAGTGCCCTTCCGTCTGGATTGATCGGATCTGCCGGTTCAGGATCCCTTCAGGGTTTGTCTGTGCATTATATTTGTACAGACATCTGGCCTTATGCTCACAGCCGCTACAGTCTGCACATCCATACACTTCAAGGGTCTGGGTATAGCCGTTCTGTTCTTTGGTTTCCGTGCGGATATGCCGTAATGCTCTTCCGTCATGGCAGATATAATAAGGCTCATCCTCGAAGACTTCATATCTCATGTTGTAATATTTCCCAATGTCTTCTTTATACGCACGGGTCTTTCTCTTTTCATGATCCTGCAGCTTGATATAACTGGTGATCCTGTTTTCTTTCAGATACAGCAGGTTCTTTTCACTGCAGTAACCGCTGTCAGCAGTCACCTCTTTCAGGCAGTTTTCTCCGAAGGTTTTCCTGTGTTTTTCTAACACCGGGATCAGTGTGTTGTAGTCTGTCCGGTCATTGCTTACATATCCATGGATGATGAAATAGTTTTCTACTGCGATCTGAACGTTATAGGCCGGTTTTAGCTGGCCGTTGAGCATATGATCCTCTTTCATTCTCATAAAGGTCGCTTCCAGATCTGTTTTGGAATAACTGTTGCGTTCTTTCCCCATGATCTCAAAGCAGTCCTTATATCCTATCAGACGGTTTCCGCATTCTTCCAGTTCCTCATAAAGTTTCTGGATCTCCGGTTTCTTCTTCCCCTTACAATCAGTAAACAGGATTCCTTCCCCCGCTGCGATCTGCATCAGGTTTTTCTGCCGTTTCCGGATCTCAAGAGGGGAGCAGTTGTCGATCTCTATGATAGTATGGTTGGGGAGTTTTTTATGCTTTGTCAGTTTCCGGTTCCAGTTTTCTCTGATCACTTTCCGGACTTTTTCCATTCCCTGGATCACAAACATCCGTGCATCCCCAAGGTCGTATTTTGGAGCATACCCATTCTCATGCAGGAAGGTATTATACTTTGAATAAAGAGCATCGATGGTATCCAGCAATCCCACAAGATGATAATTGAGTGTCCCCCGCCAGACAAAGGTATAGCGGTTTGCATTTGCCTCGATTTTTGTGCCATCAATGAAAAGTTCGTTCAATGTAAGCAGGCCTTCCTTTTTCAGGCGGTGCAGGAACTGATAATTTAATTCGTCCAGAACTTCCCCTGTCAGCTTTTTTCCTTTAAAATCATAGAAAGCATCCCGCCTCAGTTTTTGCCCTTTCGTCAGCCAGATAAATGCCAGGTCTCTTTCACATAATTCTACAATGCGGTCAACAGCTCTCACCCCGCGCATGTTTGCATAGGTAACTACAGCGTACATCATAATTGGATGGTACCCGGTTCTTCCCCGATCTGAATAACAGGCCAGCAGGCCAGAAAAATCTAAATCTTCCATCACTTTTTTCAGAGTATAGACTGGATCGTCGTCAGGTAAATGCAATTCGAAGAAACTGAAGTTGATTTTCTGTTGCCCAAACTCAAAAAATCCGTTATAATAATCTTGTTTTAGCATAGTTCTATTTTAACGTAGAACGGGGAGAAAGATGGTTGTCGTTAGCCATCTTTTTCTCTTTTATGATAAAAAGTTTCAGGGGGCATTGTGACTGGATCAGTCACAATGCCCCCTATTTGAGGCTATCTATTTCCCGATAACCCCTTGTCTAATTTCTATCCGAGTAACCAGATGCATCTACAATAGCGCTGGCTACAACGCTGATATTTAATGGTATACTGAGAAACCTTTCAGCTTCCTCCCTCTCCGGAACAGTCAATAATTCTTCCATGGAATTAATGCGAGCAATATTACTGCCCAACAATCCAGCAGCTCTGTCTATGTATGAGCTCTCCTCAATCTTTCGATTGTGCCGCCGCTTTTTTCTCAGCAATACGCTTCTGAACTTCTACCATATCCTTTTTACTCAACGAGCAGAAATGCATAGCAATCAGCGTAATGATCCAGCCAATAATAGGGAAACCATACATCAATGCCATTGTCATCCAGAAAATACCTGCTGTTAATTCATCTGTAGGCTGCGGCATTGTTTCTTTATACCCGATCAAAGCAATCGCCCCAGTTGCAATAAGTGCACTGACAGAAGATACCAGCTTATCAATCAAACTATATACACCCGTTATAACCGCCGGTATATATTTGCCTCCACGATCCAACTCATAATCAATGATGTCTGCCATAAATGCATTATTTCCGGTTGTAACACCCATCTTCGTTCCAGTCGTCAGCAACATCAGAAGAACATATGCAATCATCAATGGCTTTGCGGTTGCAATGCTATGTGTATCTCCAAAAACATAAATTACAGTAAAGAAAGCAAATGAGATAAGCGTTACTATAAGACAATACCATGTCCAGTCCACTACCGTCTTCTTATTGCCGTGTTTTCTGGCATACCCCGCACTGACAAAAGCAAATAATATGGACGGAATAATTCCTATAGTAGTCAGCTGAGTAGAAATCGCCATATCACCGATAATAATACCTGCAGCCATCGTATTAATAATAGACTGGCTGGCAACCTGTTGTGCAATCTTATCGGAAGCGGCAGATGCAATGTAGCACTGCAGCGGGCGGTTGCCTTTGAGAACATCCACCATATCCTTTATTTTGAGCTTTTCTTTCTTCATATTCGTTCCGACAAAGTTTTCCGCCTTATCAAACTCCGTAATACCAATACATGTCAAAACAATACCTACTGTAGAAACCCCTACACACACCCAACAGGCAGATGCCAGAAATTCCAGATTAAATCCGCCAAATTTAGGCATAAGCTTCATATAGAATACAAGATTCAGGATTATAGGCACTAGATAATTAAAAATCGTACTGCAGACACCGATCATCGGACGCTGCCTTGGATCATTGGTCATCAGCGCATACAATGTCTGTACCGTCATGTTGAATATGGTATATCCAATGATATAAAGAACATACAGGAGTATAAAAGTTACGGTACCCCTTCCTTTCCCTGCTGCCCAGTTATACATCATAAGCAATGCAAGAACCATAATCGCCCAACCGCTAATCATCAAGATACGCACCTTACCGAAACGAGTATTAACTTTATCATAAAGGAACGCAAATATCGGATCGGTAATTGCATCAAAAATACGAGTAAAGGTCAAAATCCCTCCTACTGCCACTGTCGCAATACCATAACCGATACTTGCCGTATAGTTTGCAAGGCCTATGAGAGAATAAAACCCCATTCCAATAAATGCGCTGGTAGATACCATGATAATCTGCCATAATTTTGCTCGCCGATACATCACCCCATCGGCTCCGCCTTGACCTGATCTGTTTTGAAACATAATTAAATCCTCCTTCAATACACTCTTATTTCTATAATATTATTATAGAGGAAACTAAAATTACCCCTGTTTAAAAATCGCTGATTTTGTTTCATGTTTCGTGCATTTTATATTCTTTTTTGTAAAATAAAAGGAAATGCCGGAAGCCCATTTTCATTAAAAAGAGAAACTTGATAATAAGGTGTCTGGGCAAAAACAGCAGTAATTTCATTTGACATAATGGCTTCTTTTATGAAAACCGTTACTATATCTCCGTTTACACTCCATCCGGTAATCTCACACTTTTCTTCACCTGTATATATCTCCAGTTCCTGAAGTTCTTGCCCTTCCAGATGCAGGCTGACAGCATTGTCAAATCGAATACATATCTGCTTATCCTGTACTTTCATTTCCACAGCGACAGGAGCATCCCCCTGCACCGCTTCCTCATATACATGCTGTCTTGCACTCAATGCCATGCGTATTCCTATTGGCTGCTTATTTTTGGGATGAATATCAAACCTGTTTCCACAATCTGAAGTGGAAATCATATGCACATTATCAATATGCTCCCATGCATTAAACTGTTGTTTCCTGAGTTCCGGGAATTTATCCCCCCTGCACTGCATCCATCTTTCAAAAGGTGCAAGCTGGGCATATATGACCGGAAGCTCCTCTGCCCAGTCCTTTCGAAGCTGCTCCACCAATCGGGTAAACAGTTTTTCATAAATTTCAGGATGCGTGTCATCACTTTCTCCCTGATACCAGATGACTCCCCTAATGGTAAAGCCTGCGGCCTTTGACAGCATAGACTCATACAACCCACAGGGGCGATTTTCATCATGCGGGCCTGTTACCATAAAACTCTCCTGTGACATGCCGCTGTTTTCTGCCGTTCCTCCCTGCATTTCCATGCCTGCTCCGGCTGCCAGCTTTCCTACATGCTGCATCACCTGTTCCATCGTTACCGTATTTTTCATCATAAAATCGTTGATCATTTGAGCGAAAGGGCTTCCCATTCCCTTTCTCTTCGCATAGTTTATCCGGCAGTATGTTTCCATATCCAAATGTGCAAGATTCTCTTCATACTCACGCAGATACACTGCCAGTTCTTCGTCCGCTTCCAACATTTCCCGGCTGATCCATGCTGATGCGGAAGTTCCTCCCCAATTACAGCTGACGATTGCCACCGGTATGTTATAATGTTTCCGCAACTCCATTGCAAAATATGCTGCTACCGCCGAAAAACTTCCAATCGTCTCCGGAGTAAGACATCTCCAGCAGTTCCAGTCCTGATTACTTTTCAGCCCCTCTTCTTCCTCCCCTTCAAAGGAATACTTTGCCACTTCATAATAACGTAAATGCTCATCCGGCCGGCTGCTTTTCATTTCTTCAAACTGACTGTCATACTTCATGGGAAATTCCATATTGCTCTGTCCGCCGGCAAACCATACCTCCCCAAAATCCACATTTCTGAACACAACATCATTTCCTATCCGGACAGTTACATTCTGTGCTGCTTCCTGCGGAGGAAGAAAAAAAGCAAAATCTCCTTGCGGCAGTTCTCTTTCGGCGACTTCCTTTTCATTCATATAAATAGTTACCGTCTTTTCTTCCGAACTGGTTCCCCACACTTTGCATGGCTTATTTCTCTGAAACGTCATGCCGTCTTGAAATATTTTTGCTAATTTGATCATAGACTCTCCTTGTTTACTTGTTCTGTCTCTGCCTTTTAAATGTCGATGGTTCACAAATCACTTCATTTTTGATTGGGAATCCTGGAAAGCTGATCGTTAACCTGCTCTATTACTTCTTCAGGCATATGAGCATACTCCAATATCTGCCTCATTTTCATTCCTGATGCCATGGACATCATCTCCGGAGTCATCTGTTGAGCTTCCTGCCCTTCCGGTTTTTCCTGTTTCCCTGCGCCTCCCAGAAAACCTTCCACAACCTTCCGCCCTTCCGGATTTCCCATCACGTAACCAAAAGTACAGTCAACGGATAAAAACTCTCCATCATTATCCGTCACATGCGCCTTGCATACGGGCTTTGTCATTCCGCCGTTTCCAAAATCCCCAAATACCTCTTTCAACCACCCGATAGAATCGGATACCCAGTTAGGAACACGTGAGGAAATAGTTGTATCACCACTCTGAACAGAAGTATCGCAGGTTGAAAATCCATGAGGTCCATAGGAATAAATATGGCTTTCAAACGAAATATCCGCCTGCACCAACGCTTCCATAAACCTGATACTGTTCATAACAGGAACAACAGCATCTGTCCGTGTTGCAAATATAAAACAGGGACAGGTATTTTTATCTACACAGGAAATTGTATCCGGCGCAGTAGCACAGCAGCCTTTCACATCGGAACCTGTCACCGGATATCCCAAAATTGCTGCATTTGGACGATTCTTTGACATTGTCGCCGCTGCTGCCGCCAAATGCCCTCCCGCTGAAAACCCAATTACTGCAACTTTATCGGAAAATACTTTCCACTCTTCTGCTTTCGTGCGAATCATTTCCATTGCCTGTTCATAATCCTGCAGGGGATTCGGCCACACCGAATGTTTCCCAACCGAATATCTAAGGATAAAAGCATGATACCCTGCTTTCAGATAAGGCATTGCGACCGGATCAGCCTCTCTTTCAGAGCAGAACTTATATCCACCGCCGGGAAGAATTAAAACTGCCGGGCGTTTACAGATATTCCGGAATTCTCCCCCCGTATCCAGAAGATAGGCCGTTAATGACACTTCTCTTGCTTCATTCAATACAATTTTTTCTACTTTCATGTCCTCGATCCTCCTATGATAATGTAAATTCTAAAATATCAATACTGCCCTCTCCTTGATAGCGAAGGAACAGTGGACAACGCGAAACTGCAATATCTGTCCTCTCCGCAACAATCCGTTCAGGCATAAAATCCGTTTCCGATACCGCCCAGTCATCGCTCTGCGAAAGCAGTATTTCTGCAACAGCTTCCCCGGATTCTCCGTTTAAGATTTCAAGCTTCCCTCCGGCGCCACGGGATACTACCGAAAGATGTCTGGTATTGGTCATATCAAAATATTTGTAACCTGCCTGACTGCCATCCTCAAGCCCTGTAATATAGGAAACCGGCGCATCCTTTTCTGTCTCCCCGTTAATCTCCGCCCCTTCCGGCTTCGGCGGATCATAATCTGGCCCATCCTGTGTCACACATGGACCTGTCATCTCCATCGGGTTAAGCATTTCTCCAGCTGTTTCCCCCATCAGTACACAGGCAATATATGCCGGATAAGTCCCACTTCCTTTCAACGGGCCGTCATTAAGACCGCAACTTGTGGATTCTACCATATCAATGGTTCCATCCGGATGAATGGTGATCTTCTCTGCCACCCCCTGTCTGGAAAAAGGACTTCCATTTGTCACACGATGATCAAAAATATACCATTGTCCTTTTATGCATACCAGACCTCCATGACTGTTTCCTATTGGATAAGAAGCCTGCATAAGACTGCGTCCCTGATAACCAATATTACTGGAACAATGGATTGCCCCCTTATGAACAAAATCTCTGTCTGGGAAACGGCTCATGGAGTAGTTCAGCCCCGTCATGTTTGTTGCCGGATAAACAAGATAATACCATTCCCCAATATGCCGTATGGATGCCCCCTCAAAAAAATTCGGTTCTGTATATACCCATTTTGCAGGAAGGAGAATTTGGGGCTTACTTATCACCGTAAGCATATCTGCAGCTAATTCCATCACGAAGCAGCCTTTAATCTCATGTCCGTATTGTCCGTTCTCCGGCTGGCTGCTACCTGTATAAAGCCATATTCTTCTGTCATCATCCACCAGAACTGCAGGATCAAAGGTAAACCATTCTTCAGATTTGGTTCCGTAAGCATGCCCGTCCGGCAGGCTCACATCTCCCAGATACTCATATTTCCCTGCCGGTTTATCACAAACTGCCACCGAAATAATGCTGGAATTCACTACAAAGTAATAGAGATAATACCGCCCATCCGGTCCCTGCACACAATCCGGAGCATAATATACCTGATTACGTGTATTCCACGGTGTCTGGTCTTTCCGGAAAATCACTCCTTCATATCTCCAATCTGACAGATCCTCCACTGGTGCAGACCATGCCACATAGTCGTTTTCACAATACCCTTCGGCACCAAACCTGTCATGACTCCCAAAAATATACAACCTGTCCCCAAATACTCTGGGCTCCCCATCCGGAATATATTCCCACGCCGGCAGATAGGGGTTATATGCTTGACGTTTCATCCTCATCATCCTCCTTCTAAAACTTACTTTTCTTTCACATGAATAGACACTTCTTTTGTACCAAGTCCCTCACCGCTTACTTTTACTAATATGTTTCCTGACTTTTCACCTGCACGGATTACCGCCTGTGCTTTTCCATAGTAAGTTGTATGCTGCCTGCTATGGAAATCTTCTCCCATATTCGGTCTGGCAGAACCAAACGCCTGTAACGTGCCTGCACCGCTTACCTCTATCGATATAGGCATATCCTCTGATGATTTCGTGATTCCGTCTTCACCTATAAGATCAATGTTCAAATAACACAAATCCTGTCCGTCTGCCGTCAGTTCCGTCTTCTCTGCATTAACAGCCAAAACCGTTTTGCCTTTCGCTGTCTTTAATGAGTTTCGGGAAATTTCCTTTCCCTGTACATCATAAGAAACCGCTGTAATCGTGCCTTCTTCATAACGCACATTTTTAAAGACTGTCTTGCACTCTTTTGCTGTTTTTCTTCCGTAAGATTTTCCATTGACAAGCAGTTCTGCCTCTGCTCCGTTTGAATAAACTGTTACCTTGGTTTTTCTTCCTTCACAGCCACTCCATGACCAACTTCCCACGGCATCCGTATCACGCCACATAGACACAGACCCCAGATCCCCGGCATGTGTCAATGGCTCCACACCGATTCCGGTCGTATTCGTTAATCCCCAGATAAGTTTGTTCCACTGCACCTCAGGACGGATTTTCCCACAGATATCAATAACACCGCAGCCGCCAGAAATAATCGGCGCATCATTTCCCGGTTTTTTAAAGCTTTTGTATCGGACTGTCCCGATACCAGCCTCGCCAAGATAATCCCACCCTGTCCACATGAAATCTCCTATCACATAAGGAAGCTTTTTCACAAGCTGCCAGTTTTTGTATAGATTTTTAGGGAGTGTCTCCGAACCGACAATCACACGGTTGGGATGCAGATCTTTGTCTATCTCATAGCGAGAAGCCGCATAATTGTATCCTCCGATATCAAGGCTTGCGAATGCTTCCTCTGATGCTTTATCCGCCGCCGGTTTGGCTGCCATTTTTTCAATCATTCCACCGGCTATATTCATCAACATATTGAAAAAAGTACTGGTAGGAGCATTGTCCATTGTCTGGCTTCCATTCTGGTTTTCTTTCTTCTTCCCCTTTTTATCTTTCTTGTCACCGTAAATACCTCCTCCTTTTGCCGTCATACTGCAAAGCATAAGGTTAACTCCCAGAGTTACCGGTCTTGACGGGTCAATACTTCTTACAAACTCGGCCATTTTCCGACAGTACTCCTGACCTTCTGGCAACGCAAGCTCCGAAATTTCATTGCCAATCGAATTCATGATCACGCTTGGATGGTTATAATTTTTAAGCACCATCGCCCTTAAATCCTGCTGCCAGTTCTTTCTAAAATCAGCGTCGGCATAATCATATGGATTTTTATGTATCAACCACTGATCTGCAAATTCGTCCATGACATACATACCAAGTTTATCGCATGCCAACAGCAAATCCTTTGATGCAGGATTGTGGGAACACCGGATAGCATTAAAACCTGCCTCCTTCAAAATACGTATTCTACGCTCTTCCGCTTCTCGAAAAGAACATCCTCCAAGGATACCATTATCATGGTGAATACATGCCCCCCTAAGAAGCACTTCTTTCCCGTTTACCCGAAAACCTTTTGTATCCCACGACAATGTCCGGATTCCTAGAAATCCTTTTACACAATCAACTACTTTTCCATCATTAATCAATTCTAACTGATATTCATATAAGTAAGGATTCTCCGCGTCCCAAAGCTTCGCTTTCTGTATGTCCAGTGACAACTTTGCCAATGATTCCTTGATTTCTGCCAGACCTTCAGCAATTTTCCTGCCCTTGTCAAATATTAATGCTCTCAGCTGTTCCCCGCCCGTAACGTCAGCCTCAATTTGTATCCTGTCAATTTCCGGTGTTGTGATTTTTACTCCTTCCGGATGAATATAACATTCCCCTCCCACATAAAGGTTCACTTTGCGATAGATTCCACTGCCGGAATACCATCTGCTGTTCGGGCATTTTGAATTATCAGCAACCACTTTAAGCTGATTGCTCTCTCCATATACAAGGCCATTCTCTAACGGCACATAGAAATTAGAATACCCGTATATATTTGTGCCCGTAAGCTGTCCATTCAGATATACCTGCGCCTGCTGATAGATTCCCTCGAATTCCAATATTATCTTTTTGCCTTCCCATTCAACCGGCGCTTCAAAAGACTTCTCATAGACATATTTTCCACCTGGAAAGTATCCACATGCCCCTGCCGTAACTGCTTCTCTGCTTCTCTGCTCATAAATCATGGCATCATGGGGAAGCGCTACTTCTTTTTTATCCCTTTCATGCCCTTCCTTATAAAATATCCACCCTAAATTAAAATCTGATTTGACCATACCTTCTCTTCCTTCCATCTTTATATTCTTGACACAGATAATAAGCTGTAATATAATTGTAAATGATATAGTTATCACTTTATATAGCGTTTAAAAGAACTTTTTTCCATTTTTATATCATATTCAATTTAAGGAGCTTAACATGTATCACCTCAGTACAGACACTACAGGAAAATGGAATATTGTGGGAGACTATAAAAATATCCTGAAACCATCCGGGTTCGTGCTGCCCTTTAACTACCGGACAGAAGTTCCCTTTGAACTTTTCTTATGCACAAGCCTTCCTGATAATCCGGATGCCCGTTTGATTATCATGCAGTCATCACCCAGCTCTTCCCTCTATACTTCCTTCAGCAATGCAGAAATTGCACCTTATATAGATAACGGAAAACTTCATCAGCATGACTTCTTTGAATTGATGTTTGTTATTGAGGGCACCGTATATCAAAACATTGAATATGAACGGCATGTCTATCCCGCCGGAAGCTGCTGCCTAATTAATACAAACACACAGCATATCGAAGAATATCATAACGCATCAAGAATACTGTTTCTGCAACTATCCAAAAATTTTGCCAGAAACCTGTTTACCGCGGAACAATATTTCCCGACGGAAGACGCCCTCTGCAATGGACTGATGAAGAATTTCTTTCTCCAGACTTTGCATCAGAAAAACCCTGCGCAGAAAGAGTATATTGATTTCATTCCCCTTAGAGATGCTTCGTGGGTGAAACAATATATCCATTCCATATTTGAAAAAATGTTCCATGAAATACAGGAACCCGTCTTTGGCTCCTCTTTCCGGCTGTGCGCCCTTTGTATGGAATTGTTCTGGCATCTGTTTGACCAAAATAACTATCACAACACACCCGTCAAACCCGGAACTGAACCAGAAAGAATACTGTTTGAACAGCTCTCACAATTTATGAAAAAAACAGGCAGAAAAGTTTCTCGCCGACAGCTTGAGGCGAATTTCAACTATTCTGGAGACTATCTTTATAAAATAATACGCAAGTATACGGGCCTTGGAATTCACGAATATAGTTCTTCACTCTGTATGACAAGAGCAGCGCAGTTACTGCTTTCCTCCAAAATGAATATTAATGAAATCGCAGAACTGCTTGGCTTTTGTAACTATACCCAGTTTTATAAAGCCTTTGAGGAATATTATCATATGACCCCCAAGACTTACCGTAAGACCATGCATTAATCTCCGCTCTGCTCTTCCACCTTTTTAACCAACATACGATATTGACGAAACAAAAGCAGTATGCTGACTGCCACAGACAGTATATCTGCTGCCGTATGTGCCACCGCAATACCTGAAAATCCTATCAACCCGTGAAACAGATACAAAGACGGAATCAGAAGAATTCCCTGCCGGAGTACTGACATCACAGTTGCCGGAACCGCACATCCGGAAGCCTGTACAAAATTAGTACTCAGATAGTACAGCCCGATAACAGGGCTGGCTATTACCAGAAACAATACCATTTCCTCGCCCATAACGGCAACTGAACTTTCTTTGATAAACATACTGATAATCTGGCTTCGACAAAAATAACAAAATCCTCCCGTCACCGCCCCGACGCCAATTGTAAGGATTGATACTTTTTGTATGATTTCCTTTAAACGGGCAATATCTTTCGCTCCGTAATTATATGCCAGAAATGGCTGGATTCCCATACAGATACCCATTTGTATCATCCCAATCAGCATCGTAGACTTTCCTGCTGCCGCCATGGCTGCAATTGCACCTGTCCCGTAACTCCTAAGCAGCCTGTTGGAAAATGTAGAGGCAAATCCGGACAATATACTGCTGAGTGCATTGGGCATTCCCAGAAAAAGAACGGAAAACAATTCTTTGCGGTTTTTCGCCGCCAAGCGAATACTCATATTCAGTACAACCGCCTTTTTTCTCATAAAATAAACATAATACAATGTTCCCACGAGATTTCCGATTACTGTTGCCGCTGCCGCGCCTGCAACTCCCATTCCAAAGGCTAAAATGAATAACGGATCCAGAAGAATATTTACAAAAGTGGCTACTATATTCCCAACTATTCCTTCCTTGACCGCCCCTTCCGCCCGTATAATGGTTCCGAGCGTTGTAGAAGCAAGCATAAAGGGCACACCCAAAGCGCAGACGTACAAGTAGATTCCTGCATACGGTAAAATCTCCTCCGTTGCACCAAGTACAGGCAGAATAGCCTTTCCTGCAGACAGCAATACCACGCCAATTACAATCCCAAATCCTATGGCTCCCCAGAAACAAAGACTGGCATAAGCTTTTGCTTCCTGTATATGGTCACTGCCCAATGCCTTTGCAATCAGCACACAGCCACCGCTACCTAACATAGTCGCCACTGCTGCTGACAAAGAAAAAAGCGGACCCACCACGGAAACAGCCGCTACCTGTCTTGTATCTCCTAACTGACCCATAAAAAACATATCTGTCATATTGTAGAGAATCATAACCAAAATAATAATTACTGAAGGAACGGCCAGTGAAAAAATAGATTTCCATACTGACTGTGTCCGAAATAATTTTTCATATTGCATTTTGTTTAGCCTCCTTACTTTTACCAATTTCTTTTGACAAACAGATTTCTCTTTTCGGATTTCTCCATTTTTTTATGACTATTCTATCTTAATTGCTAAATTTCAATGTTTTTGAATTCATGTTTTCTTTTAATTTTTTTGGAAAAAACATGTCTTCTAACTCATTACAGCAATTTTTTAACATAATAATTAATTTTTTAAACACTTCTTCTATTTTTCCTGTATACTGATGATATAGTAAAATAAGGAGAATTATTTATGCATATAAACCCGAATATAAACATATTAAATTTCCTAAAACAAGTTCAGAAATGCAATGGCGAAGTATTATTTGAAACCTCAGAAGGCGACCGCATTGCCCTAAAATCAACATTAAGTCAATATATCTTCTTCACGATAGTATCTAATCCGGAACTGCTTCAAAGTGGCACAATCCGGTTTGAACAGGACGAAGACATAAAATTATTGAAAAACTTTTTATGCGACTAATTTTGTAAACTTAAGACGCACATCAAGTATGTGCAGATAGGAGCTATATGAATATTCAGGAAAAACTAGATTTTTTTCAGCAGTTAATTCAATGTAATCATAACCTTCCTCTGCATAGCTTTTCCCCGGATTTTGTCTTTGCACATTCAGATATTTTAGAAGATATATCTGCAAATGACGACCAAACCCTAATCCTTTTAAGTCTGGAAGAGCCAATCAGAAAACATGTGGAAAACCAGAAACGGGAACCCTTATTTATTGATGAGCATCTAGGACTGATCTGGATTGTGGCATTTGAATACCACGAGGATTCTTTGTGCGGAATCCATGCACTGGGACCCGCTTATTCCGGAAAAAACTCTTATCAGATGATAAAAAAGGAACTGGATAAAAAAAACCTTTCCATCAATATCCGTACAAAGGTTTTTCGCCTATTTGAACATATTCCAATCATCCCTACTAATCAGCTTTTTCAGTATGCTGTTATGCTGCATTACTGCGTTACCGGCAGGCGGATTACTACCAATGATATTCAATTTACGGAAAAGGCATCTCAAACTCCCTCTTCTTCTGAAATCAATCTGATTCCAGAGGAGCACCGGGGCGTATGGATGGCAGAACAGGAATTCATGAATATGTTACGGGATGGAAATCCCAACTATCTGGATGCCCTTGCACGCTCTTACAGTCTAAGCGACGGACCACGTTTTGACACAGGTAACTCCCTGCGCAGGGCAAAGTCAACCTCCATTGTCCTCCTTACACTCTGTTCAAGAGCAGCCATCGAAGGTGGTGTAAACCCTTCCGTCGCTTATACCCTCAATGACTATTATATGCAGATGATTGAAGACAGCAAAAACATTGCCGAAACATCCACCACATGCAATACTCTTTTGGAAGACTACGTACAGCGGGTACAACAGGAAAAGAAAAAAAATGATATCTCCGGACAGATAAAAAGTGTATGTGATTACATCGCAATACATATTAAAGAAAAGCTTTCTATCACACAATTAGCCAGACAGGCCGGCTATACAGAATACTACTTCTCTCATAAATTTAAAAATGAGGTCGGGTATAGCGTATCAGATTATATTAAACGTGAAAAAATACGACAGGCAAAATTACTTCTCTCAGGAACCCAAATGAGTATTCAGGAAATCAGCGATGAACTTTCATTTGGCTCCCGAAGCTATTTTTCTTCTTCCTTTCAAAAAGAAACGGGATTGTCACCCAGCGAATACCGAGAACATAATATAAAGCTATAAATAAGGGGCTGTAAGGTACACGGTAAACCATGAGTACTGGCTCATTTTTTGACCGCCGTTTCCGGCGGCCAGGTTTACAGATTGGTTGTTTTTGACTTGCTTCCATGGTCAGATTTCTAGCAACTGATCTGACCATGGAAGCAGTTTCTCAATAAAACTGTAATTCCTATCATCCTGATGATCTTTCAGAACTGTCAGTACATGGTTCAGATAACGGAACGGATTCAGGTTATTCGCCTTTGCTGTTTCTGTTATACTGTAGATGATCGCCCTGGATTTCGCACCATCGATACTGTCGATCAGTTTCCATGCATGTTTTTGCAGACAGAAGCTGCGGAGCGCTCCTTCCGTTACGTTGTTATCAAGGGATCAACTACTGTATCAATCAGGAACACTTTCAGTGCCTCTTCCTGATACAGTAGTTGATCCCTTCCAGTGTTTTCCCTTTGGAAAGGCGATTGGAGAATCCCACTTCTTTTACCCATGCAAAGAAAGTCTCTACCAGAAGTTTGACTGTCATCCAGTACTAATGGTTTACCGTATACGCTGTAAAAAAGTCCCTAACTAGGAATCGCCAGAACCGGAAAATACCGAGTCTGGCGATTCTATATATTTAACTTGAAAATTTACATTCAATCTTCAAGTTTACTTTAAAAATAAACGCATTTATTTACTAAATACGATTTATGAATTCTTAAAAATCTGAAATATGAATCTTTTTTACGACAGCATCAAGTTTGTCATAAAATTCATATACTTGTTTTTCCAAGTACACAACAATTTTTCTTTCTATACTTTGAAAATACAAAATTTAGTCTAAAGAAATTTCGTAATATACTTTTTTCGAACTAAATTGAAAAGATTCTCTATCATTATCTAAAATTTTTTTGCTTGTTTGAATTCATCTACTATTTCATCATTATTAAATGGTTTTATCATAAAAATCCATAGACCTTGTCTTAAACAATTGTAGTACGTATTGCTACTTAGTGTCTGCTGATTAAGCAGCTATCTGTAACTTCCAACTCTTATATCTGTTCCGGTCATACCAGAATCGGAACAGATGCAAAAGAGCACAAAGTATTCGCCTCTGAATCCTGAACAGATTCGTCACGAATACAGATAATTTCACATATACTGAAAATGGGATACGTTCTTTCAAGAATTTGGATTTCGGTAAGACCGGTCTTTATGAGGGAGAGGGATCTATCGTTTATGCCTATTTGTGTTTGTATAAAAGGAGCAACGAACAGATTTATCTGCAGTATGCTGAAAAGCATGCTCAAATTGTCAGAAAATTACTGAAGCAAGATCAGAGATATGATGTGTTATCGGGGAATGCAGGAACTGCGTGGAGTTTTGTATTCCAGAATTCTATGTTATGAGTTTGCAGAGAATAAAAAATGGAAAAATAGATTGGAACTGGATATTAAAAGAGCTTATAAGAAATTGCAGGAATATTGGAAGAGAGATAGTGATTGTCTGTGTCATGGTAATTGTGGAAATTTTTGGATTTGGGAAATCGCTCAGGAGAAAATGAAAGAATATGGGATACCAGTTAAAAGAGATCGGAATGTTGAATTACTGAAAGATGAGTTGGGAGAACAAATTGTTCATTTGTTGCCGCAAGAACAAATAAATGTTGGATTTATGAATGGGTGTGGCGGGATACTTTATAAATATTTATATGATACAAATGCTACTAAGAATCATATAGAATTAATTTGATTTCGTTGCAGTTCAGGGGTAAAAAAATGCATATAAGGGACACGATATTGAAAAATAGAAAAGAAAGCACTAAAGTTAAATCAAATAGGAAGCGAAAAAGCTTTTAGAAGGAGGGATGATAAATGAAATGGATTTCGAACCCTAGAATGAGGAGAGTGCAGAGCACAACAAGGGATATATGCCTGATTCATGCATGCTGTAGCGAAGGCTTCATATGTTGGCTTGACGGGCCGGGATGTCCGGAAATGTGTTCAAATTATGATACTTCAATGTGCCAAAAAGGCAATATGCTTTAACTATTTTAGTCGCCAAGAGTTTTAAATTGTTTCTGAGAGGAGGAGTTTTACCTCTTCTCGGAAAAATAAAAAAGTTATAGAAATGATTAAGTGATTTAAAATTTTTAATACTCAAATGTTAAAGAAAAGAAATAATGAACTTCAAAGATTAAAAATTGCAATTGATATATGAATATGCCGAACAAAAAGTGTGAAGTAGAGGAGTAAAGTATTTATGAAAGAATATAAATTTTCCTATTACAATGAAATATTTACAGTGGACAAAAAAGTTTATATTTATAATTATATTACAGGAGGTTTGGGAGAATTAGATGAGCAGGCAGTAAAACTATATAAAAAGTGTAATGATAAAGGCATGTTTTTGAAAGGAATTTTAGATACACCAAGTCTAAAAGAAGAGCTTATAAAAGGTGGAATGCTCATAGATAAAGAAATGGATGAATTTGAGTATTTAAAGTATTTACATTATAGTGGAAGATATGCCGATAGCAATTGTTTTACATTGACTTTACTGCCAACAAATGCATGTAATTGTCGTTGTCCATATTGTTTTGAACGCGAGTATAATTATAAAAAAGGTATGATGTCAGAAGAAATTCAAAAAAAGGTTATAAATTTAATCGATGAGAATTTAAAAGAAAATGGGAAATTGGATTTAACTTGGTTTGGAGGAGAACCATTATTAGGATTTGATGTTATAGAAAATTTTTATAAAGAAATAGAGAATTTAAAAAAAGAAAAAAATTTGTATATACATTCAGGAATGGTAACAAATGGAGTTCTATTGACGAACAGAATTAGTAGAAAATTATTAGAATTTGGAATTGAAAAAATCCAAATAACATTAGATGGATCAAAAAGAATTCACAATTCAAAAAGGAAACTTCATACAGGGGAAGGTACTTTTGGAGTTATCATTAATAATTTAAAAGAAGCAGATAAAAATCTTAAAATTATGCTCAGAGTTAATGTTGATAAGAAAAACACTGATTATATGGAAGAACTTTTAGACGAACTGATTTCATATGGAGTACATGACATGGAGAATATCTCTCTATATTTCGGCATGATTAGAGATTATAGTTTAAATGGTTATAAGGAAAACATTTTTTATTCATCTGAGGAATATGCAGCAATTGAAATTATGCTGAATAAAATGGCACAGAATAAAGGATTTAACTTAGAATTATTCCCTCATGAAAATATAGTGAATTGTGGTTCAATTTTTCCGAATACATTAGTTGTCGAAGCAGATGGAACTCTTCAAAAGTGCTGGAATACAGTAGGTGATAAAAGTAAAAGTATTGGAAATATTTTAGAAGCCGAAAGTGAAATAATAAATACAAATCTTATGAAATGGTTGGGATGGAATCCATTGAAAAAAGAAAAATGTATATCATGTAAAAAATTACCATTATGTTTTGGTGGATGCCCATATTTTGGAATCTATAAAAGTGATCCTAATTATATGTATGAATGTAATCCAGTCGCACTTAATAGTCTTGAAAGAATCAGGATGATAGTTGATACTGTCCAGGATAAAGAGGAGGTTGGAATATGAGTTTAACTGAGCTAAAGGAGAACTTAAAAAAAATCTCATTTGTTCGTTGGATAATTATAATATTTATTCTGATTGATTGCCATGAAAACAAATTTAACATTTTATCTACGGCGTATGTTGCACTGCTTATTATTGCGTATGTTACTGCTAAAATTTATCCAATGAAAGTAGATGTAGAAAAAGAATTTTCTATATCTACTTTCATAGTTCAAATCTTAGATAAAAATTGTATATTTCTTATTATAAATATTATATTTGATATTCATGTATATTCTATTTATGGTAAAAATTATTTTTTAAACTGGCTTATGACAAACGTATTATTTGTAATTATTGTTATTTTATTTAATCTAAAAGTGGTTGAGAGTAATTTAACAAAAAAAGCAAATAAAAATAATTTATCATTGGTGGACATAAGAAAATATACTTTTTTTATGACATGTGTCTCAATAGGATATCTTATATTTTCGAAATTGCAAGTACCTGTTGGAAATAGTATTTCATTTCTTAGAGGAATGTTATTTTTTCAGAACCTTCCTAATAAATGGATTAGCAATACGGGGATACTTTGGGGAATATTTTGTATAACTATTATATTATTTCTAATATATATAGTACTAATACAAAGAAAAGTTACTGAAATGAAGTTTCAATAATATATTACACGAAATTCTAGAAGGGTGGTAAAAGAGTATGGAGTATTTAGAACAATATAAATTTTCAATGTTTAACCATAAAGTTTTTAAGGATGGCAAATTATTTTTGTATAATGCATATTCCGGAGGCTTTTGTATGTGTGATGATATTATGAAAAAAACTTTTAAAGATGTAACATTTGTGATGAATCCAAAAGAAATATTGCAGAATTTACCTCAAAAATATATCACTGAATTAATGAGAGGGCGCTTTATTGTAAGGAAAGATTTGGATGAACTTAAATTGATAAAAAGCAAACATTATTTATACAGATTTAGCACTCAAAATGTTTTAAATTTAACTCTTATTCCAACACATGCATGTAATTTTAGGTGTCCATATTGCTTTGAAGCGGACAAAGAATATCATAGGGACAAAATGTCTGAAGAAGTTATGAGTGAGATTATTAAATTAATAAATGATAAACTAAATGATAAAGGAACTTTAACTATAACTTGGTTCGGTGGAGAGCCACTTTTGGCATTAGATATTATTGAAAAGTTACAAAGACAAATTTTAGAAATTGTCAATGAGAAGCACCTGACATTTAACTCAGGTATTATTACAAATGGTTATTTGTTGACAAAAAGTATATCTGACAAATTAGTAGACCTTGGAGTTTCTTTTGCTCAAATAACATTAGATGGTGACCGTGAAATGCATAATACTAAAAGATGCTTATTGGATGGAAAAGAGGGAACATTTGATAGGATATTAGAAAATATAAAATCTTCTAATGAGAAATTAAGACTATCCATCAGAATCAATATTGATCATGATAATGAGAATACAATTTCTACGTTAATTGATTACCTGGCAGAAATAAATTTATCTCAAAGAGAGAATATATCATTTTACTTTGCTATTGTTAAAGATTTTGGTTCAAAGCAAAGTGCATTATGTAGTTATTTATCTGTAAAAGAATTTTCAGAAGTGGAAACAGAATTATTTAAATATGCTGAGTCAAAGGGAATATATATGAAAGCAAAATTAAATCCTAATATTGGTTTATGTGGTTCCTTATCACCTAATACAATTGTTGTAGAGCCAAATGGTAAGTTGCAAAAATGTTGGGGATTAGTGGGAAATCCAGATACTTTTGTAGGAGATCTTTTACACGAAGAAGATGAAGATGCGAATTTATGTAATCAAGTTAAGTGGTATGCATGGTCACCATTCGAAAAAGAAGAATGCCAAAATTGTAATATTTTGCCTTTGTGTATGGGGGGATGTCCGTTATATACAATAGAAGAGGATATGGATGATAGCTTTAAGTGTTCAACATATAGATTTAATTTAGAAAAGATTTTGGGAATTATGGCTGAACAGTATTTAAAGAAAACTCAATTAAAAGAGAACTGATCAGAGATATTTAGTGTAAAAAAGTAGGCCTAAGGGTTTATAGGTATCCCTTTAAATAACCTAAATAGTTTTATAGAGGAGGAATTTTTATGACATGGATTACACCGCCACAAAATGATATAGAGGTATATGCATGTGTTTTAGATTGTAAACTATGTATAGTAAATCTTTACTAAATTTAAATATTTATTGGCATCTCAGAATAATTTTATATCTGTCATTTTAGAGAAAGGGAACATCAAATTCCGCTTATTTTAGTGAAATATCTGCAGATAAAAACTTATTAGTAGGAGGTAGATTATGGAATGGATTAATGAAGGACCAGAGATGAATGACAATGAGACAGAAGTAGTTTCTTTTTGCCCAATATTGGCAGCTTGTGGAGTATCTGGACTTTTATGTGACAATTTATGTATCATACAATTTGGGTAATTTGAAAGAGGGTGTAACTACTATAATTCATAACCTGAGTTTTGATATGATACATAACAATAAATTTGTATTTTATTAATCAAAATATTTGAAACTCATTCTTTAAGAATGGGTTTCATTAGATAAATAAATGGAGCGAAATATGAGATGAGAATAAATGATACTATTGCAAAATGTTTTAAATCTTACAAATATCATTTTATGGCATTGCTTTTAGCAAATATTTTGAGCATGACAGTAATTATCTTAAATACTCATTGTGTTGGAGAATATGTTGATTTCTTAACAAAAAAAGAGGGTCATATAGATTTTATTTTTTATGCTATATTACTTATCAGTTTTAATATTATTATAATTATATTCGAAATATTTAATGGGTATTTTTTGACTAAATTGCAGACCAAGCTTGTATTTAAAATAAACTTTTCGATGCTAAATCATATTAAGATGCTACCGTTGGACTATTTTAGTGATAAAGACTCATTTTATATTAATCAAAGGATTAATTCTGATAGTAATGTTATAGTTTCTTTTTTCTCTTTAGTTTACATAAAAATTATCACTTCTAGTGCATCACTATTTGTTTTGTTTTATCTATTATTAAGGTTGAATTTATATTCAGCGGTTTTTATTACAATTTGTATAGGATTTTTTTTGTTTTTTTACAATATTTTAAAGAAACAGTTGTATAAAAAAACTTTAATATTTAAGGAGGCACAAAATAGATTATTTTCAATAATGGGAAAGCAGATGAATAATATGGAATACATAAAACTTAATGTTTTATATAAAGAATTGGATAAAAATTTACTTCAGGCTTTTCCACCATTTTTTAGAAAAACATTGGAATTTCTTAAAACAAATGTATTGTTTTCAAGTTCATTTTCTATAGTAAATTGTATATATACAATATTTTTATACATATATATAGGCGGAGGTGTGTTAAAAGACCGTTTGTCAATTGGTGAATTTCTGGTAATACAAGGATATTTTAATATGGTGATGACTAGAATTAGCGAATTAGCTAATGTGATGAAACAATATCCTGATGCAAAAGTGTCATATTATAGATTAGTGGAGATACTCTCTATAGAAAAAGAAAAAAATGGAAAGAGGAAACTTAATAGAATCAGAACAATTAAATTTGAAAAAGTAGGAATAAAATTTAATAATCATAGAATATTTGAAAATTTATCATTTGTAATGGAGCAAGGACGTATTTATCTAATAGATGGGCAAAATGGTGCTGGGAAAACTACTCTAATGAAATGTATGTTCGGACTATATCCTGAAAAAATAGAAGGAAATATCTATTACAATAATATAGATATCAATAAATTAAATATGTATGCTATAAGAAGAGAAAAATTATCATTAGTAGATCAAGAGAGTGAATTCTTTTTTGACAGTATAAATGAAAATTTAAAAACTATCGGAAAGTTCTATGATAAGAAGAAACTCATGTATTATTTGAAAAAATTCAATTTTAGTATATCCGGTGAAAAAATGAAGTGCAACAGTCAAAATTCTTTATCTGGAGGTGAAAGACAAAAACTTTCTATTATAAAGGCGTTTTTAAAATCACCAGATATTTTGTTTTTAGATGAACCATCGTCTGCATTAGATGAAAATAGTGTTAACGTTTTAAAACAAGAAATTATTAATTTAAAAAATAATAGAATAATAATTATAATAAGTCATGATAATAGGATACGAGACATTGTAGATGAAATAGTAACAATTTAAGCATATATTATAGTGGTTCAGCCTTGTAAATATCAGGAGATTGGATTAGATGGCGGATATGATATAGGAGCAGTACACAGAGGGCTGGAGTTATTAGGGGTTCAAGGTTATACAGCTATCCGTGAATATCAGAACAATGCAATGAAAAAGGGATTCTGTTATGAGGAAGAAACAGATCGCTTTGTATGTAGACAGGGAAAACATTTAGCATTTCAGAAATTAATTTATAAAAAGTCAACACAGAACTATTACCGTTTATATAGTGTCTGCTGATTAAGCAGCTATCTGTAACTTCCAACTCTTACATCTGTTCCGGTCATGCCAGAATCGGAACAGAT
>PPYF01620805.1_pt1 | contig 37254 bp, 26 predicted proteins | sample 1559871 | NCBI WGS metagenome assembly PPYF01 (sample SAMN08240021, study PRJNA423297) | Human gut metagenome, whole genome shotgun sequencing project.
GGGGAGTCCCGTGGTGTATTACAGTAATTTCGTGGCTTCTTCCGGAAAGAATCTGGCAGCGGAAATCATGAACTATATGGCATACGATGTGGGTGCGATGGGGAATCATGACATCGAGACGGGGCATGCGGTGTACGACCGTTGGACGGCCGCCTGTCGTTTTCCGGTGCTGGGGGCTAATGTGATAGACCGGGCGAGGGGCGGGTGCTACTTGCCTCCCTATTGCATATTGGAGCGTTGCGGCGTGAAAGTAGCCGTAATGGGGATGACTACCCCGGCTGTGCCGAACTGGCTTCCGCCGGCTTTGTGGGACGGCCTGGAGTTTGAGGATATGGTGTCTTGTGCAAAGCGGTGGGTTCCCCTGATTCGGGAGAAAGAGCAGCCGGATGTACTCGTCGGACTGTTCCATTCCGGCAAGGAAGGGGGTATCGTTACGCCGGACTATGCGGAGAATGCGGCTTTGGACGTAGCTCGCGAGGTGGCGGGATTCGATGTCGTGTGCTATGGGCATGACCACATGAAGAACTGTGAAACGGTGAAAGGTCCCGACGGCAAAGAGGTGCTTTGTCTGGCTCCCTCGAGCATGGCCGTAACGGTGGGCGAGGTTGATATAGACGTAGAGACGGGACGGGAGGGCAACCGTGTGGTGTCCGTGAAGGGTAAAATAACGGATTTGTCGTACTATAAAGGCGAAGAATCCAAATACATGCAGCGTTATTTCAGCCGTTATATCCGCAATACGGAGTATTACGTAGGGCAGAAAATCGGAAGGTTCGTGCATACGATAGAGAGCCAGGATGCTTATTTCGGCCCCTCGGCTTTTGTAGACATTGTCCACCGGGCGCAGTTGGAAACCACGGGTGCTCAGGTGTCGTTTGCCGCTCCGGTCTCTTTTGCGGCCAGTATCAAGGAGGGAGACGTGTGCGTGCGCGACGTGTTCAATCTTTACCGTTACGACGACGTGCTGTACACCATGCGGCTTACCGGACAGGAAATCAAGGATATGTTGGAGATGAGTTACGGACTCTGGACGGCGCAGATGAAAACGCCGGACGACCACGTGATGCTTTTGGACTATGTATTGGACGAAGGCCGGCGTTTGGGGTTCAAGCATCTGGCCTACAACTTCGATTCGGCTGCCGGCATTTGTTACACGGTGGACGTGACGAAACCCTACGGCGAGAAAATCCGCGTGACGGGGATGGCGGACGGAAGTGCGTTCGGACTTGAAACGTGGTACACGGTGGTTGTCAATTCCTACCGCGGAAACGGAGGAGGGGAGCTGTTTACCAAAGGTGCCGGCATTCCTCACGAGAAGTTGAACGAACGCTTGCTGTCCAGTACGGATAAGGATTTGCGTGCATGTATCATAGAATATATCAAGAAGAAGGGCGAGATTGACGCCCGTCCTTTGTACCAATGGCGTTTGGTGCCGGAAGCATGGGCCGTTCCGGCTTGCGAGCGCGACCGTCAACTGCTGTTCGGGAAGCGTGAAAAGGAAGAATGATATACAAAAAACGTTCTGCGCCAAACGAAATTTTGTTCTGCTGAGAATGATTTATCAATCTGCTGAGAACGATTTTCCGTTTGGCGCAGAACGTTTTTACAACCGTAATCGGTTGTAAATCAATGATGTTCTTCTGATAAATAATATATACGGAAGACCGGATGTTCGGTGCGTCCGGACGACGACGCTTCGTGGGGCAGGCGAAGGAAACGCGTGCGCTGCGCGTCAATAGCGGAACTTGTTTTTGGTACTTTCCTTGATGAAACCGTGCCGGTAGGCATAAAGCAATTCTTTCAGCTCTTCTATCTGGCTTTCCAGTTCGGCACCCTTGTCGGTGTCCCTCACCATCATACGTTGAGTGCTCATTTCCACGATTTGCGTGGTGCTCACGATGTCCGTCCCGTTTTTGATGGCCTCTTCGGCCGATGTGAACGGTTCGTGCTGTACCAACTGGAAGCCCCGGCTGTGGAACACCAAGGTGTAGCCCGCTATTCCGGTCGTATTATGATAGGCCTTGGCGAAGCCGCCGTCGATGACCATCAGTTTGCCGTTGGCTTTGATGGGTGTCTCTCCGCGCCCTACGCGTACCGGGACGTGGCCGTTGATGATGTGGCGGTGCTGTCCCGTGACTCCGAACGAATCGAGAATCATGTCGCAGACTTTCTCGTCGTCCCTCAATCTGTAATAATACCCTTTCTCTTCGGTATGGGTGGTTTTGTCCTCCAGGAAATAACGTTCGAAAGTAGTCATTTTGGATTTGTCGAACAGGGGAGAGTCCACACCGCACCACAGATACCAAAAATAGTCGACGGCAAACTTTCTTTCTTTAGGCTCGGTGTCGCTGTTGAAAGCGGAGCGCAAGACCAGGCCTATCTTGTCCAGCAAAGCCCGTCCTTTGACTTTTTCTCCGTTGATGTCCACTTCCTTCAGGCTTCCGTCGGCATTTAGCGGTACGGAAGCGTGGAACAGCAAATTGGAGTTGAATATCCCGTACATGCAACCGTGGGAGAACAGGCATTGTATGTGTTTGTTCAGCTTGTCGCTCACGCTGAAAGAGTGGTGCAGTTTGTTGACCAGTTCTTGCTCTTCGGGCGTGAGTTTGTAGGGCGATTTCGGGTCGATGGTGGGGAAATAACAGTCGCGCATGGCGTATTCCTTCCCGTCGCGCACGAAAACTTTTCTTTCAAAATCAATGTGCTCCAGTTGTTTCCTCTCTTTCATGTGCCATTCGGGGCGGCTGTCTATCATGGCAGCTTCGAGCTTGAACTGGATAATGCTGATGGCCTTGTGCATCTGTGCGATGAGGCGTCGGGCTTTCTGGTTATGCCTCGTGTCGTCTTTGTCCAGTTGCGGCCCGAAATAATGACAGGGGTCGTCGGCGTATGTTTCCATGGCGAACGTGGCAAGCGGCACCAGGTTGATGCCGTAACCGTCTTCCAGTGTGGCGAGGTTACCGTAACGAAGCGTCAGGCGCAGCACGTTGGCAATGCAACAGTCGTTGCCGGCTGCCGCCCCCATCCAAAGCGCGTCGTGGTTGCCCCACTGTATGTCGAAGTTGTGGTAGTTGCACAGTGTGTCCATGATGATGTGCGCTCCGGGGCCGCGGTCGAAGATGTCGCCGAGGATGTGCAACTGGTCGATGCTCAGGCGTTGTATCAGGTTGCAGATGGCGCAGATGAATTCATCAGCCCGTCCGGTGGACACGATGGTCTCGATGATGCGGTTGAAGTAGGCTTGTTTGTTATAGTCTTGCGGAGACTCGTGCAACAACTCCTCTATGATATAGGCAAATTCCTTAGGGAGCGCCTTGCGCACCTTGGAACGCGTGTATTTGGACGAGACCGACTGACATACGCTTACGAGTTGGTGAAGGGTGATGTTGTAGAAATCGTTCAGGTTCGTTTCGGAGTTCTTGATATATTGCAGCTTTTGTTCGGGGTAATAAATCAGGGAACAGAGTTGCCGGATTTCCGACTCCCGCATTGTGGTTCCGAATATTTCGTTCACCTTACGTTTGATATTGCCCGACGCGTTTTTCAAGATATGCTGAAAGGCCTCGTATTCCCCGTGTATGTCGGCCAGGAAATGTTCCGTGCCTTTGGGCAGGTTCAGAATGGCCTCCAGGTTGATGATTTCCGTGCATGCGGCACCGATGTTGGGGACGCTTTGGGAGAGCAGCTCCAGAAGTCTCATGTCGTTCCGAATCTTTTCGTAGGAGTATATCTGAGTCATGGTATTTGTATTTCGTTTGTTCATTAAGACAAAATTACGCAAATCTTTTGTTCCTTACAATGTTTGCTGGCGGTTTTTCGTGACAAACAGGCTGATAGGATGTAGAAATCATAGTGTTAATTCTTTTAAGAAAGCATCAATATACTGAAAACAGTAGCTCTTAATGGCAAAAAAACTGTAATTTTGCAACTTCATGGAATAAGAAATGCGGAATAGATTCTTTTGTACTGTGCTTTTGTACGGGCTGTCTTGCATGTTTGTTCGGGCTGTCGGAGAAGGTGGGCATGCCTTCGCTGAGGTGAAAGACAGTATAAAACCTGACGCGGATTCTGTATCTTCAGTTGTGGAGCCGGTTCGCAAGACGCGCAATCCGCTCAAGTGGATAGGGCGTTATCTGAGTAACACCAATAAACACGAAGACCGGCCTTTCGATTTCAGTATGTTGATAGGGCCGAGTTATTCGGCTGCTACATCTGTCGGATTGGGAGCTACGGCCTCCGGTCTGTATTCATGGGATCGTTCCGATCCTTTGTTGCCCAAGTCCAATGTTTCGGTGTACGCCAATGCTTCCCTGTCGGGGATGTTGGCTGTAGGGTTGCGGGGAAATAATTTTCTACCTCATCAGAGATACCGTTTCGATTATCAGTTGTCGTTTTATACTTTTCCGGGAAAATTTTGGGGAATAGGTTATGAAAACGGTGCCAGTGATGCGAATAAGAGCGACTATGAGCGTGTGAAGCTTCAGTTCAAGCCCAGTTTTTTGTTTCGCCTGAACGAATCGGTCTTTTTGGGGCCGGTCGTGGACGTAGAATGGGTGAACAGTTTCGGTTTTGAGAACGAGACGTTGCTGGAGGGACAAGACAAATCGGTGGCGAATTACGGAGCGGGATTTAATTTCACGTACGATACGCGAGACTTTGTACTGAATGCCTACCGCGGCAATTTCTTTCGTTGGGAACAGATGTTCTACCCGTCCGGTTTCGGAAACGACTACGCTTTCAGTTATACCGACTTGACTTATAGCACCTACCATCAGGTGTGGAAAGGCGGCGTGCTGGCCATGGAATTGCATACCTTGTTCAATTATGGAGATGTGCCTTGGACCATGATGGCCCAGGTCGGGGTGTTGGGGCGCATGCGTGGGTATTATGAAGGGCGATATCGCGACCGTAATATCATGGAAGGGCAGTTGGAGCTGCGCCAACATATCAAGGGGCGCAACGGTATAGCCGTATGGGTGGGGCTGGCCAACGTGTTTCCTAATTTCGGTCATATATATTATGATGAGATGCTTCCCAACTATGGTATCGGCTATCGTTGGGAGTTCAAGAAAAGGGTGAATATACGTTTTGATTTGGGCTTTACCAAAGACAGCCCGAATTTCACCTTTAATATCAATGAGGCTTTTTGAAAAAAACTAAAAACAGAGATATAAAATGAATTTTAAGAGTGTGTATGTCTCAGGGCTGTTGGCTGTATGGCCCGTGATGCAGGGCATGGCCCAGTCGGAATTGATTAAGTTTGGTGATTTCGATCAATGGATAGTCCGCAACATTAAGGAGAGCGGCATTATCGGTGGAGATACCAAACAGTTGTACGAAATCGGTCCGGACGCGGTTTGGAACGAGAACAAGGCTTATACGAATCAGGGAGGTTCGCCATGGGCTACGTCGAATGTGATGGCCAAGGTTTGCGGAATCACCAAGACGAATACTTCGGTTTATCGGGAGAAGCGGGGAGACGGTTATTGTGCCCGCCTGGAGACTCATGTAGAGAAAGTGAAAGTCATGGGAATTGTGAATATAGAAGTGTTGGCAGCCGGTTCTGTTTTTCTGGGCAGCGTGCCCGAACCGATTACCAATACGTCCAATCCGATGAGCAAATTGGCTGTGGGCATACCTTTTACCAAACGTCCGCAGGCTATCAGTTTCGACTATAAGGTGAAACTTTCCGACGAACCGGACCGTATCCGTCAGACAGGGTTTAGCCGCGTGACCAAAGTCCAGGGAAAAGATATGCCCGATGTGGTATGTTTGCTCCAGAAACGCTGGGAAGACAAAAAAGGAAATGTGTACGCCCAACGCATAGGAACGATGATTCATCGTTTCAACCACAATACGGATTGGGTAAACGGTGCAAAATTTCCTATTAAATACGGTGATATTACCAAGCAGCCGGGGTTCCAAAGTTATATGGGACTGATATCCGGTGACAAGACACAATACACCCGTAACAGCAAGGGGAAGATGGTGCCTATCAAGGAAGTGGGTTGGGCCGATGCCGGTGAAACGCCCACGCATATCGTGTTGCAGTTCGATTCCAGTTACGGAGGCGCGTACGTGGGTTCTGTAGGAACCACATTGTGGTTGGATAATGTGCATGTCATATATTAAGTAGGTAAGTGGGCAGCATGAAGACAGACCGTTTTACATACGAAGGTGTGCCGACACCGTGCTATATCATAGAGGAAGATTTGTTGCGGCGTAACCTGGAGCTGATTCGGGATGTATCCCGAAGGGCGGGAGTGGAAATCATTTTAGCCTTCAAGGCTTTCGCTTTATGGAAATCGTTCCCTGTTTTCAGGGAATACATCAGCCATACCACGGCAAGTTCCCTCTACGAGGCCCGTTTGGCGGCGGAAGAGTTCGGTAGCAAGGCACATACTTATTCTCCGGCGTATACGGAACGTGATTTCGACCGGATACTCTCGTGCAGCAGTCATGTCACGTTCAATTCCATGAGCCAGTATGTCCGTTTCTATCCGTGCGTGGAGGAATACAACCGTCTGCATCCGGAGGAGCGTGTCTCTTGCGGGCTGCGCATCAATCCGGAGTATTCGGAGATAGAAGTGGACTTGTACAATCCTTGTGCGCCCGGTTCCCGTTTCGGCATGATGGCCTCGCAACTTCCGGACGGACTGCCAGCCGGGATTGAAGGATTCCATTGTCATTGTCACTGCGAGAGTTCTTCCGAAGCACTCGAACACACTTTGCAGCATATAGAGGAGAAGTTTGGGAGATGGCTGTCCCGATTGAAATGGCTCAATCTGGGAGGTGGCCATTTGATGACGCGGAAGGATTATGATGTGGAGCGTTTGGTGGCCATCCTGAAAGGCTTGAAGGAACGCTATCCCGACCTTACGGTCATTTTGGAACCGGGCTCGGCTTTTGCCTGGCAAATCGGTCCGTTGGTTGCTTCAGTAGTCGATGTAGTGGAAAATAAAGGGATACGCACGGCCATTCTCGACGTGAGTTTCACTTGCCACATGCCGGATTGTTTGGAAATGCCGTATCAACCGGCGGTACGTAACGCCGAGACGGTGGAACCCGATGCGGTGAAACGTGCGGCTCCGGAAGAAAATGTCTATCGTTTGGGCGGGAACAGTTGTTTGAGCGGTGACTACATGGGCGCATGGCGCTTTGGCCATCCGCTCGCGCCGGGCGACCGGATTATCTTTGAAGATATGATACATTATACTACGGTAAAAACCAATATGTTCAACGGCATCCGCCATCCGGACATCGCGATGCTGCATAGCGCCGGGACTTTGGAATATTACCGGCGTTTCAGTTACACCGACTATCGGGACAGGATGTGTTGAAAACAGAAAAAATGAAATAACGATTGATTTTTTTCCATACAGATGCTTGCGCTTTAAAAAAATAATTGTACCTTTGCAACCGCATTCAGGGGAATGCAAAAGCTAATGAACTTAATGGAACAAGCATCTTTTGCGGAAATAGCTCAGTTGGTAGAGCACGACCTTGCCAAGGTCGGGGTCGCGAGTTCGAGTCTCGTTTTCCGCTCAAGATATTCAGAAACATTTTTTGCCCAGGTGGCGGAATGGTAGACGCGCTCGTTTCAGGTGCGAGTGTTGAGAGACGTGCAGGTTCGAGTCCTGTTCTGGGCACAGAGAATGTTTTCTGCATCATCCGGAGAGATGGCGGAATTGGTAGACGCGCTACTTTGAGGGGGTAGTGACAATTGTGTCGTGGGAGTTCGAGTCTCCTTCTCTTCACTTTCATAAGCGATTAGTTTGCGGAAATAGCTCAGTTGGTAGAGCACGACCTTGCCAAGGTCGGGGTCGCGAGTTCGAGTCTCGTTTTCCGCTCAGGCAAAGCTGCCCGTGAGGGTGGCTTTTCTTGTTTTTATACTTTCCGGTTTCATTTGTTTTCTTCGTTTCGTTTACGGTAGAGCTGGTAAGAGTTGTAGATATTGTGCCAGATGCTGTAGAAGCCTCCGGCTACCGATGTGACCGGAGTCATGAACGTATACCCCATCCAAATGGCAAATACCGTGTTCTTTTGTCCCAAGGCCTGACCTGCGCTGATGGAATCATTGTAACAGGTTCCGATGCGTTTCCCCGCCCAGAATTGTACGACGCAGCAAACAAGCGATATGCCGGCTATGCCCAATTGGTAAAGCACCGATACTTCGCTGTGGACAATACTCTTCACGGTAACCCCGATGGCAATGGCCAGTGCCACGGCCCACAAATAGAATGCCAGGTCTTTGCAGCGGACGACCAGTTTGTGTACGCCCGGAAGGCAGTAGCGAACGAATAAAGCGGCCAGGAACGGGCAGAACAGGAGAGGGAAGACTTTGCTTAATATTAAGGAAAAGGAGACACCGAATGTCAAATCGGGGTGGGGGTGAATCAAGGGGACGAATATGGGGACTATCAGTGCCGTGACCAGATTGATTAAAATGGTATAGGTGGTCAGGTTGGCCGCACTGCCTCCCAATTTTCCGGTGACCACTGCCGCCGCCGTAGCTGTCGGGCAAATCATGCACAGCATGGCGGCTTCTGCCAAAACCTGGCCCGGCAGATGGGGAAAACATTTCAAAAGTCCGGCAAGGAGGGCAAAACAGCCGGCCTGAATCAAGAGCAGCCATCCATGCCAACGGCAAGGACGGAGTTCTCTGGGATTCACTTTACAGAATGTGATGAAAAGCATGGCAAAAATCAATGTCGGTTGCAGGATGTCGATAAACCGGGCTACGTAAGGCTTCGTAGGTTCCAGGGCAGGAATCCCGGTGTAAATGAAGTAAGACAATGCTCCCGCGAGCATGGCGATGGGGAGAGTCCAGTTTTTAATGAATCTGATGATAGGCATGTTCAAATTATCATGAATGGTTGTGCAAAGTTACTTATTTTGTTATCGCCGGGGCGGATTAAACCAGACAAAATTTGTCCGGACGGGAGATTTTATATAATTTTGCACCGGTCTCCGACTAATTATATCCTTGGTGTATAATTGTTCGGATTTTATGGTTTTATTTATTTAATGAATTGATGAATTTATACATTCGCTATTTTGACGAGGAGTGCGTGGTGAGTTCGGCGGAAGAGGCTTTCGATTTTCTGTCTTCTCTGCCGGGTATTACGTTGGATGAGGCTTTCGTGAAAGATTTGCGCCAATACATGGATAGTCCGATGCCTTATCCCAAGCGTTATAAGGTACGTCCCCGTGTGTATTTTATTGTGATTAAGACGACGGCTACGACTTTGGCCGAATTTAAAGTGAACGGAGGCAGGACGCAGTCTTTGGCCGAAAGTTCGGAGAAGGAACCCGCGGCCCGTTTTTCCATCAACGACCGTCCGGGATGGTATGAAGGGGAAATCCTTTTCAAACGTGTGGTTCCCATTCCCGGCACCACGAAGTTCCAGTATAAGGATACGCGGTTCAAGGCTCGTTGCAAGGCTCGTAACGCGCAGGAATGTTACAATCGCATAGTGGAGCATTTGCGTTCACGGCAAGATGTGGATGCGCGCAGCCAGTTTCCTTCCGTAAAAGGAAAGAACTTCTCTTGTTCTTATTTGGGCATGACGTTGGAAGAGGAATAGAACCCAGAGGGGGAGATGTGTCCCGCGTTTGTGTAGGAACGTTTTCCTTACGTACGGGGATTTTGTTTTAAAGATAAAGGGATGCCGATCGCGGTATCCCTTTTTGTGATTCATTTTTTCATTGAACTTCATTTTGAGTCTGCCAAAATGTCAGTTATAATGAGCTTAGGTTTGGTTTTTCGGGAACGGATGCAGGCGTGTGCGAAAATAATGGATTCTCGTGCCTTTTGCCCGGGACAATATGTAACGGATAAGAAGCCGGTTCATGCTTGAATGTAATTTCCGTTTGTCTTTTACTTACCTTCCGTATCCGGGCATCCGGCATAGGCGAGGGGGAAGCCATACAAAATGACAGTAGCTTTTTGTCGGGGAATAACGTCGGAATAGAGAAAAAATCCCTTTTTCCCGTAGGATGTTTTGCCCTTTTCTTCTTGTTTTTGGGGTGGGATGAGGACGATGACGGAAAGTTATGCGGAGAAAAATTAATCGCTTTCAGCCGAATGAGAAATCAATCTCTTGCAATTGATTGTGAATATTCCATAATTCTTATTGGGATATGCCGCACAAATATGTATGTTTCTTAAAAAGAATTTTCCAGATGAGGCTGTTTCCGTCTTTTTCTCTCTGAGAGTGGGGCGAAAAACTGCCATTTTGTCAGTCTACGCCTGCGGAGTGTGAAGGGGAGAAGGGGTGGTTTGTGCAGCGGAGTAGCGGGATGGAGGGCCGCTGTCTTTGTTTCCACGAAGATAGGATGCGGCTCGGCAGTTCCTCGCTCAAAAGCAAGCTTTAGGCTTGGAACTGCACTCGCCTTTCGCTATCTTTGCGTACGGAAAGAACCGTTCAAAAGAAAGGAGACGATTATGCTTGCATATACGTTCGTAGAACAAGGGAGATTCGAATTAAGGGAAAAGCCGCGTCCAGAGTTGCAGGACGGGCGGGATGCTATCGTACGGGTGACGTTGGGAAGCATCTGTACCAGTGATTTACACATCAAACACGGGAGTGTGCCGCGTGCCGTACCGGGAATCACGGTAGGGCATGAAATGGTCGGGGTGGTGGAAGAAGTAGGCCATGAAGTCACTTCGGTCAAGCCGGGCGACAGGGTGACCGTGAACGTGGAGACATTTTGCGGGGAATGCTTCTTTTGCCGACACGGATACGTGAACAACTGCACCGACCCTCATGGCGGATGGGCTTTGGGTTGCCGCATCGACGGAGGACAAGCCGAATTTGTCAGGGTTCCGTATGCGGATCAGGGCTTGAATGTGATTCCCCCGTCGGTGACCGACGAGCAGGCTTTGTTCGTGGGCGACATCTTGGCCACAGGCTTTTGGGCGGCGCGTATCTCGGAAATCAAGGAAGAGGACACGGTGTTGATTATCGGCGCAGGCCCCACGGGGATATGCACTTTGCAGTGTGTCATGCTGAAGAATCCGCATCGCGTCATCGTTTGCGAACGGTCGGAGGAGCGGTTGCGTTTCGTGCGCGAACACTATCCCGAGGTAGAGGTGACGACTCCCGAAGGCTGTAAAGACTTTGTGCTGAGCCATAGTGCCCATGGAGGGGCGGACGTGGTGTTGGAAGTGGCCGGTAGTCAGGACAGTTTCCGACTGGCCTGGGAGTGTGCCCGTCCCAATGCCATCGTGACGATTGTGGCGCTTTATGACAAGCCCCAGTTGTTGCCGTTGCCGGACATGTACGGGAAGAACCTGACGTTCAAGACCGGAGGGGTGGACGGTTGCGATTGTGCCGAAATCCTTTCCCTGATAGAGGCGGGCCGGATTGACACCACGCCGCTCGTCACCCACCGTTTCCCGTTGGAACGTATTGAAGAAGCCTACCGGATTTTTGAGAACAGGCTGGATGGCGTCATCAAGGTGGCCGTCACCGGTGCTGCGTCCACTTCTTTTTCAGCAAGATGAGTAAACACGCTGTGCCTACGGCTGCTTGGCCATATAATAAGGCGTAGAAAGTTGTATACAAAGGGAGGTGTAGTCGGGCTGATACGATAGCGGTGGGTGGAATAATTACCAAGCTGGCAGAGAAAATCCGGATGAAAATCCTGATGTAAAGGGCAGACCGTTTTGGGGAGTTTGGAAGTGTGGGGATGTATGTGCAAAGATAATTGATGCCCCAGAAGTCATTCCATTCTACCTTATGGGGCAGTCTGCACAAAGCGTAGGCGTGCATGACGAGGAAGACTTCGGCGACCCAAAAGGCGAACTCTACCTCGGGATAATATTCCCCCATGTAGGCCGTGACGAATACTCCATGGATTATGTATAATATAAGAAGTGGAATACACCCTGTATTCCACTTCTGTTTTCTTGCTTTTTCAGTCATCTAATTTGATAATTGCTTTTATACTGTCCATTTTTTTAATGAATGATAAGTAAATGAACTTAAAACAAAGTTACAAATAAATATAATATAATTATAAGGTTTGGTGTGTTTTTTAGGAATTTCCATCAATATTTTCTATGAATTCTCCTTTTTAAGACGTAAAATACGATAATTTATCGCCGATTTTGCTCTTGTGTACCGTTTGATTATGGGTGATAAAAATATGAAATAAAAACCCCACTTCCATACCTTGTAGGTGGAAGTGGGGTAATGTAGGTGATGTGGTCGATTGTCCGTGTTACCGGACGATGACTTTTTGCCGGTCTACGATATACAGCCCTTTGGAGAGGCCGCGCACTTGTTCGTGTCCGTCGACGGTCACTTGCCGTACCATGCGTCCGTCCGTTCCGTAGATGGAAACGGTCAGTACTTGTCCTCCCGGACCTTGCAAACTGATGCAACCCTCTCCGCCATATGCCTTGACGGTAGCTGTGCCCTTACGTACGGGAGTGACGGAGGTGGTGCCGTCTCCCAGATAATACAACCTGAAGTTGTCGGCCTTATACCATCCGTCGTTACCTTTGATGCCGAGGGTGAGCATGCCGTCCGTCACGTGGATGCTGTCTATGACGGTTTCCCGCAGGTAACGTCCGCCGAAACCGTCGTCGGTCATCGTGGCTGTGGCCTCGTTGGCAAAGAGCGTGACGCTTTGTCCTTCGTCAGTGGCTATCCAGGCCTTCACGCGGTAGAATCCGTTTTTCAGTCCCGTGGCTTTCTGGCTCAGCGTGACGCTGCCTGCCCCGCTGCTGGAATAAGAGTAGAACACGTAACTGCCATCGGCATCCACCATGTAGTTGTCTAAAGAGGAAACGTCCGTCACCTTTGAACTCTGCCCTGTCTCGCGCGTGATGTCCCAACCCGTGGTGCGTCGGCTTTCAAACGAAGCATTGGTCAGGTAGACATCCGTGAGGTCGATGGGCGCATCTGTGGGGATGAGGTTCTGTCGGCAGGCTTTGATATTCTCTTCCAGAAGGGCGGCGGCTTCGGCTATCTCCTCCGCTTCCGGATGGCGGGTATAGCATGCGGCTGCGGTGTGGATTTGGCCGAGGAACGTGTTGAGGTCTTCCGCAGACAACTGCCCGTCGGAATTTTCAGCCAAAATGTAGGCTTGGTTCAGCAGTTCGCCGAGCTCCTCGCTTTCCTTGTCTTTCTTTTCGTATGCGTAGATGTTGATGCTTACGTCCTTGTCGTACGTAAGGTAACCGCTGAAAGCGGGGATGGTGGTGCCCTCGTCCTCTACGAAGGTCTGTATGTCGGCCTTGTTCAGCATGCGGAGTCCTTTCCGGGCCACTCCATTGCTGAAACTGTAGGACAGGGTGTCGGACGTAGCCGTTCCGTGCCCGTCATCGACGGTCACGTCGGTGGCTGTAATCCGGTCTTCGCCCGGCCGGGTAGTCCGGTAAAGGTAAGGCGTGCAAGCCTTTAACGTTGTGTTTACTTCGTCCGATTCCGAGATAAGGATGTTGCTCAGTTTCTTGATTCGCCGTGCGCGGCTGCCTTCGGGTACTTCGCAGTCGAAAGGCAGGGCGATATATTGCCATTTCGTCGTCGAGGACTGCGGGTCGAAGACGGCGCGGCGGGCGGTGAAAGGTTCCTTCGCGTAGTAGTCGTAACCCAGGGTCAGGTAGAGTTCCTCGCATATCCCATCCTTGATGATGTTGCGTCCGGTGATGTCCGAGGCGGCATCAAGATAGAACAGTATGTTCGGGTTCGCCATCTGCGGCAGGCTGTCTATGCCTGTCACACGTGTCAGGTCGTAGTGCAAGGCCGGGGTCGTGGCCGCCAGTTCCAAAAACTTGTCCCTGTTCCAGTGGCCGAAGAAGACGGTTCCCCGGTTGTCCGTTTCGGCCATGGTGAGGTCGCAACCGGCTATCTTGAAATAGACCATGGTGTCTTCCGGTGTAGCCTCCATCGTCCGGTCTTCTCCTCCGGCCTTGTAGTCGCGGTGCAGTGAGACGGCGTATAATACCTCTTTTTCCATGTCGTCGAAGTTGAACGTCACGTTTTGTGTCGTGCCTTCAGCAAAGACAGTCTCCCTGTCCGACAAATCCTCGCGTTTGACAAAGGCCGATTGTCCGGCATCGTATTGGTACAAGTCGCATTGCAAGGTCGGCGTGGTGGCGGTAGCTTCTTGGGCGTTCGTTATGGAAGCCAGGACGCAGGCTGCGTCGCTGTACACCTTATTATATAATAGGGTGCTTTCTTGTCCGCCGATCACGATGGATGTTTTCTCGCTTTCCTGAGCGGCATCGAACCTGAGGCCGTTCAGCGACAAAACGGGTTCCTGTACGGAGGCTTCGGTCGTCAGGCGTGCCAGGATACGGGCATTACTGTCCATGAGGTACATGTAATACGGCCCGGCGATACTGGGCCGGTAAGTCAATTCCACAGTTGCCGTTTCTCCGCTCGGGACGACCGTGTTCACGTCTCTCAGAAGTGCGTCGCTTACGTCTGTCGGTTCCTCTTCTTTTCGCTCGATGGCAAGGTATATTCCCTTGTAGTCCGTGGTTCCATGGTTGGTGATTTCCACCTCGATGGCGTTTTTCATACGGGTGTACATCTTACCGGTCCGGATTTCACCTTCCAGAGAATAGGTACGCGGATGTATGGCGTGGGTCATGCCTTGCTGCCCGTTGAATCCGTTCATACCCGTCAAGTCGTCCACGGTGTAATACCCGTCTCCTTGTCCTCCCCATCCGAAATTGAAATGGAAAAGGTTGTCCGAGGCGCGGTATCCGTCTACCACTACGGCATGTCCGCCTGATGTCGGGGATACTCCGCTGTACACGATGGGCCAACCTTTTGCCAAGTCGTCGTACACCATGTCTTCCCATTCCGATTGGCTGATGCCGGATTTGTACGTGCATCGGCTGTCCATGAGGAATTGTCCGGAGAAGGTGTTGACCAAGTCACGGATTTGTCCCGACGTGGACGAACCGTAGGTGAGCCACGTGGAGGTTCCCGTGATGGCCATCAGCGTGGCCACGGCCGTGTTCATGTCCTCGGGCGTGGAGCCTCCGTAGTTGTCCTGCATCAGTTCCCATTGCAAGGGAGTTCCTTTTGGGAATGATTCGGTGACGGGAGCGTCGCCGTAACCGTAAGTCGGCGTATCATACTGCGAACGGTCGGGCAGTTCTTTTCTCCAGTAATATGCCACTTGCGCGGCAGCCGTGGCCACACATCCGGTCAGTGCACGGCCTCCTCCGTCTTTACGGAATGGGCACAGGTTATTGTAAGGTGCCCCTTGCGACCAGTGTGCACTGACCAATGGGGCGATGTTTTCCTTGTCGTTGGCCCGTGTTTGTACTCTCGGACCTAAACCTTGGGCTTGTGCTGCTTGTATCATTCGGCTGTATCCTTCCAACCAGTCGAGCATGGCAGGCGGGAGAGTTTGCGGGTCGAAGTCCCCCTTTTCGGTATATCCCAGTACGTAGGGCATGCAGTCGTCTCCGGATATGATGACGAAGCCTTGGTCGTTTCCACGATTGAAAATGTAAAGAGGGGCATGTCCGTCAGTTCCCTTGCGTTTGGCAATAGAAGTTTCTATAAGTTCAGGGGGTTGATTTCCACGCATATAGGCCGTAGCTATTTCTTTGGCCTTTGCCCTGTCTACCGGATCTGCCCAGATACATAACGAGGAGGTAAGAAGTGTCAAAACTGCCAATAATGGTTTCTTCATAGGTCTGTATTTTTATTGATATTAGATTAATACGGTCAAAGGTAACTTTTTTTATGGACATTCCGCTCGTTTTCTCAAAAATACTTGTGGTAGAACGTATTTATTTTATTACTTTTGCCAAAAAATTAAAGAGGAAAGAATATGCAGAAGAAGAATTACTATTTGGAATCGGTTCTCGATTTGAACGCCAGTAATGTATGGGGAACGGAAGCCCAAGAGCTTTTGGAATTGTGGCAAAAGGATATTAAGGAAGAAGGTTTTTCTTCATCTGAGGAAAAAGTGCTGAACGTCATCCGGCTGGCCTTTGACGTATATCATTTCGACCCGAAAGACGACCGGGAAGTCATGAGGTATAGCGACGGCAATTATGTCATCCTTCCTTGTGTAGACAAACGAAAAGGTGCCGTGGCCATACGTAAGAAAGAGATTCGCCGGATTACGGATCTCTCGTATGAGAACATTAAACATATTACGGCGTCCGACCTGCTGAAGTTGATAGAAGGTAATTTCGGCGGTGGTTGGGATTCCATATCTTTGACGATAAAAGACATTATAGAGTCGGCTTTCGACATTAGTACGACAACTCTGCCTGCTTCACGCATCCATGCTGCAGGCGGTACGTTGGAACGTAAAGTCGCCGATGGCTATGAAGCCTTGGAGATTGCGAAAGGAACTTGGGTAGAGGCTATTTTTGCCAAGAAACGCGAACCGGTAGAGAAATTGCGTTTTGTGCCCGAACCGGAATATGACGAAGACGGCAATCGTCGTATTGTAGACGAAGACACTGAAACAGATTCGGAGTCGGAAGAAGAGGGCGATACGGCCGGAGATGATACTTTTTACGGAAGCTATACCCCCGAGGCGGACATTAAGGATGTGGAGGAAGAACTGGCGGATGAATGACCTTTGGGCCGGAAAAGAATAAAACATGAAAATTGAAAAAACGGAGCGGGAACGCATCATCCGGTTGGTGAAGCAACAGGTGGTGCCGGCAATGGGATGCACAGAACCTATATGCGTGTCTCTTTGTGTGGCCCGCGCGGCAGAGGTGCTTGGAGAAAGACCGGTCGCAGTCAGTGTCTTTCTCAGTGCGAATATATTGAAAAATGCCATGGGCGTGGGAATTCCCGGTACGGGTATGGTGGGACTTCCCATAGCTATAGCTTTGGGCGTAGTGGCAGGTAAGTCTGCATACGGGCTGGAGGTGCTGAAAGACGTGACGCCGACAGACGTAGAGCAGGGCAAACAATACATAGCGGAGCGGCGTGTCAAAATATCATTGAAAGAAGGCATTTCGGAAAAGCTGTATGTCGAAGCCATAGTGGAGAGTGAGTCCGGCCATAGGGCTACGGCTGTCATTGCCGGTCAGCACACGCATTTCGTCTATGTGGAGAAAGACGGGAAAGTGCTGTTGGACAACCGTATGCCACAAGGAGAGGAAGCCGGAGAGGACGAATGTGAACTCAACTTGCGCAAGGTGTACGATTTTTCCGTAGAAGCGCCGTTGGAAGAAATCGAATTTATCCGGGAAGCACGCCGCTTGAACGAATCGGCCTCCCGGCAAGCTTTGAAAGGGTGCTACGGACATGAGTTGGGCAAGACGCTGAGCCGTCCTTTGGGGCGCGGTATTATGGGGGATACGATATTCTCTCATATTCTGTCGAGCACCTCATGTGCGTGCGACGCCCGTATGGCCGGGGCTATGATTCCGGTGATGAGCAATTCCGGAAGCGGCAACCAGGGGATTTGTGCTACGATGCCGGTCGTGGTTTTTGCCGAAGAGAATCACAATACGGACGAAGAACTTGTTCGTGCGCTTATGCTGAGCCATCTGACTGCCATCTATATCAAGCAAAGTCTGGGTGTCCTGTCGGCCTTGTGCGGATGTGTGGTAGCTTCTACGGGATCGAGCTGTGGTATCACCTATCTGATGGGAGGAAAGTACGAGCAAGTCTCATACGCCGTGAAGAATATGATAGCGAACCTCACGGGGATGATTTGTGACGGAGCCAAACCGAGTTGCGCATTGAAATTGACGAGCGGGGTTTCCACAGCCGTATTGTCAGCCATGCTGGCCATGCAGCAGAAATGTGTGAGCAGCGTGGAGGGCATCATCGACGATGATGTGGATAAGAGCATACATAACCTGACAAGTATCGGAGCCGAAGCCATGAACGAGACCGACCGTAAGGTTTTGGAGATTATGACGCATAAAAGTTGAAGTATGGATTAATTTTTTTTAAGAAGAAAGCGGGTGTAAGCCCGCTTTTTCTGATTTATATCAGATATTTGTTTCGGAAAAAGTGTTAGATTTGCACTTGATATTCATTAACCAATTTTTGAAGTATTATGAAACAAAGAATCAAATTGCTTTTCGCATGCAGTTGTGTGGCGGCTTGGTCTGCCGGGAGTTTGGCACAATCATTCACGTGGTATGCCAGTACGGAAGGAAATACGTGGAAAACGTCTACGGTGAAGATGTCCAAGAAAGCTGCGGATGCCCATGTGACGGTAGAAGAGAATGTGGCACCGATTGTGGAATTCAAGGCGTGGGGTGCCACGTTTAATGAATTGGATTGGGACGCATTGGGCATGTTGACCCGTGACGAACAGGACGAGATACTGAAAAACGTATTTTCTCCGGAGGGGGATTTGCGTATTTCCCGTGGGCGTATTTCCATGAACGCCAACGACTATGCCCGTTCTTGGTATAGTTGCGACGAGGTGGCCGGGGATCTGGAACTGCGTTATTTCAATATAGACCGCGACAAACAGTCCATCATCCCTTTCATACGTGCGGCACAGAAGTATAATCCCGAACTGACGTTCTGGACATCTCCGTGGTGTCCACCCAGTTGGATGAAAATCACGGGAGATTATCCTGTGTTGAGCAGCAAGTTCAACCACATGCCCGAAAAGATGAATTACATCCTTTACGGTAATGTGAACGATAAGGTGGATCCTGATGAAATGAAACTGGTTGGTAGGAGAGGGGATAAATTCCCGCGCCAGTTGGCTACCACGGACTACTTTATACAGGACCCGCGTTACTTGCAGGCGTATGCCAATTATTTCTGTAAGTTTATCGACGCTTACAAGGAACAGGGGGTAAATATAGATATGGTGATATATCAGAATGAGGCATACAGCTACACGCCTTACCCCGGTTGTGCATGGACGGCCGAGGGAACGGTGCGGTTCAATCGTGACTATCTGGGTCCCACGCTCAGACAAAAACATCCGGAGGTGAAGCTTTATCTCGGGACGTTCAACACCAACCGTGTGGACTATGTGCAGAAGATTGCTTCCGACACGAAGTTGCAGGAATACGTAAGTGGCATGGCATTTCAATGGGAAGGCCGCGAGTCGCTCCCCGTACTGCGCAAGGAACATCCCGAGTGGAACTATATGTGTTCGGAAAGCGAATGCGGACGGGGAAGTTTCGACTGGGGAGCAGGCGAACATACCTTTGAACTGATGAACCATTATTTGGGTAACGGATGCAACGAGTACACTTTCTGGAATTTCATCTTGGCCGACAATGGCGAGAGCCCATGGGGATGGAAACAGAATGCCCTTATCCGGGTGGATTCCAAGGCACGCACGTTTACCTATACTCCGGAGTATTTTGCCGTGAAGCATTACAGCCATTTCATCACGAAAGGCAGTCAGGTGGTGGCTTACAAAGCCCAAGGAGACGACAGGATGCCGGTATTGGTCAGCCGCACACCTGAAGGAAAGTATGTGGTCGTGGCCGGAAATTTCAAGGACGAGGTTTCTCCGTTGGTGGTCAAGATAGGAGAGAAGAGCCTGTCCGCCGAACTGGCAGCACATTCTTATAATACGTTTGTGATGAAATAATACGGTTTGCACGCCGGAAAGATACGGTGCAGGGGCCGGCTTCGTAAGGAAACGGAGCCGGCTCTTTGAGTATGTGACGGTCCGGTACGGCTTGTTAAAGCTTGTTATATTCGGCAGAGTAGAGATTTTGCGAGTAAACCTTATACCTGGAAATGGGTCATACTTCTGTGAAACAAAAAAGAATGGTTTAATTAAAAAGGAAACAACTATGAGAAAATTGATGATGGCCGTATGTTTTGCTTTGTTGGCCGGAAGCACATTGTCAGCCCAAGAGCGCGGAAACGCGCCGCGTATGCGGACGAATCCCGAACAGATGGCCAAGCGGATGGCCGGGAAACTGATGTTGGACGACGAAACATCGGCAAAATTTATTCCCCTTTACGAGGAATATATGCAAAAGTTGGCGGAATGCCGCGTGCCCAAAAAGGAAAAAGGAAGTCAGGCGACACAGTCGGATAAAGATATAGACGAGAACATAAAGGCTCGTTTTTCGGCTCAGGAGAAACGGTTGGACGTGCAGAAGAGCTACTATGACAAGTTTAAGAAAGTGTTGACGATGAGACAGGTGCAACAGCTTTATGAACGTCCGGACATGGGAAGTCGTCCGCGTTTTCAGGGACAAAAAACGCATTCTGCGCCGCGCCGCTGAAAAGCAGGCAGGAGGCTGGAAAACCGTTTGCCGCAGAACGGAAAATCAATCTCAGGAGATTGAAAAATCATTCGGCTGAGAATGAAAAATCGTTTGGCGCAGATTTTTATGACATTCATTATCAGACTGTTGCAAAGAGCCTTCCGAACGTGTTTTTTAGGTCTGGAACACAGGGGTAGGAAACACAGGTGAGGGCGGTAACGGAATCAGGAAAAAATGACCGGGCATACAGAGGAAATTCTCTTGGTATGCCCGGTCTTTTTTCAGAAGTCGCGGAGCGCGGCGCATCAAGCCATGGTGCCGCCCATGATGTCCAACAGTTCGTTGGTGATGGCCTGCTGGCGTCCTTTGTTGTACACGACGGTGAGGTCCTGTATCAAGTTGTTGGCATTGTCCGTGGCTATCTGCATGGCCATGCTTCGTGTGGCATGTTCGGATGCGTTGGAGTCTAAAAGAGTGGTATAGACTTTCAGCTTCAACACCTCCGGAATCAGTTTGGCCAATAGAATTTCTTCCGAAGGTTCTATCAGATAGTCCGGCTGCCGGTTGTCGGTCGGAACCTCGGTCATGGCAGACAAATCTATCGGTAAATATACCGTGTTGACGAGTTCCTGTGAACCGGCGGATTTAAAGTGATGATAAATAAGCTCTACCCGGTCTATGTCGCCCGACAAAAAACGTTCGCATAGTTCTGCTGCCAAACTCTCACATTCCGTATAGTTGGGCTTATCGGCCATGTGCGTATAATCTCCGGCCGGGGTAAAGCCCGATTTTTTCACAGCGTCTGCAATCTTTCTTCCTACGGGATAGATGATAAGATTTTCCTTTGCCATTTGTGCGTGTTCGTCCAGCCACTGATGGTAAGAGCGTATGACGTTGGAGTTGAATCCGCCGCACAAACTGCTGTTGGACGAGAATATGACCAGTGCAATGCGCTTTGCCTCCCGTTGCGTGGCAAAGGGCGATTCCGCCTTACCGCCGGTTTGCAAAAAGTGGGTCATGATGGCCGACATCTGCCGTTCGTAGGGCAACATGCCTTCGATGACTTCTTGCGCCTTGTGCAGCTTGGCGGAAGCCACCATTTTCATGGCCGACGTAATCTTCAGCGTATTATTGGCCGAGAGTATTCTGCCCTTTACTTCTTTTAATGATGCCATGGTCTAATCAGTGTTTAAATAACAGAAGAGTGGACTGAGCCACATCTTCGATGACTTTGGTCACTTGTTCGTTGATGACTCCGCCTTCCAAGACCTCCAGCACATCCTGACGGTGCGATGCGCGCAGGCTTTCCAGAAATTCGTGTTGGAAGGCAATGACCTGGTCGATACGTATGTCGCGCATCAGTCCGTGCGTACCGCAATAGAGGATAGCGACTTGTTCGCCTACCGGCATAGGGGAGTATTGGGGTTGTATCAACAGTTGGTTGTTCTTTCGTCCGCGGTCGATGGTCATGACGGTCACGGAATCCATGTCGCTGCTGAACTTGGAGAAAGCTTCCAGTTCACGGTATTGTGCCTGGTCGATTTTCAGTGTACCGGCCACTTTCTTCATGCTCTTGATTTGCGCGCTGCCGCCCACACGGGATACGGAGATACCTACATTGATGGCCGGACGGAAGCCTTGGTTGAACAAGTCAGTTTCGAGGAATATCTGTCCGTCGGTGATGGAAATCACATTCGTAGGGATGTAGGCGGACACGTCGCCTGCCTGTGTCTCGATGATAGGGAGTGCCGTGAGCGAACCTCCGCACTTCACTTTTCCTTTCAGGCTTTCCGGCAGGTCGTTCATCTGCTCGGCCACTTCCTGCTGGTTGATGATTTTGGCAGCACGTTCCAACAGGCGGGAGTGCAGGTAGAAGATGTCGCCGGGGTAAGCTTCGCGACCCGACGGACGGCGCAGGATGAGCGAAACCTCGCGGTAGGCTACGGCCTGTTTGGAAAGGTCGTCGAATACGACTAAGGCATGGCGGCCGGTGTCGCGGAAATATTCTCCGATGGCTGCCCCGGCAAACGGTGCGAAGTATTGCAATGCGGCCGGGTCGGCAGCCGTAGCGGCTACGACCACCGTGTAGTCCATGGCACCTTTTTCGCGCAGCGTGTTGACGATGTTGGCCACGGTGGAGCCTTTCTGCCCGATGGCCACATAGATGCAGTACACCGGTTTGCCCGCCTCGTATGCGGAACGTTGGTTGATGATGGTGTCGATGGCTATCGCGGTCTTCCCCGTTTGGCGGTCGCCGATGATCAATTCACGTTGTCCCCGTCCGATGGGAATCATGGCGTCGATGGCCTTGATGCCTGTCTGCAGAGGTTCAGATACCGGTTGGCGGTAAATGACTCCGGGAGCTTTGCGTTCCAGCGGCATTTCGAAAAGTTCCCCTCCTACGGTGCCTCTTCCGTCCAAAGGAACGCCCAACGGGTCGATGACGCGCCCCAGCATGTTCTCGCTGACCCGTATGGAGGCGATGCGTCCCGTACGTTTCACAATCATGCCCTCTTTGATGAGGTCGGTGGCTCCTAAGAGGACGGCGCCCACGTTGTCTTCCTCCAGGTTCATCACCACTCCCATCACTCCGTTTTCAAATTCCAATAATTCATTGGCCTCGGCATGGAGCAATCCATAAATACGTGCCACGCCGTCGCTGACCTGCAACACCGCGCCCACCTCGTCGAACTGGATGGACGTGTTGATTCCTTTGAGCTGTTGGAGCAATACCTCCGAAACCTCGCTGGGTCTTATCTTATCTGGCATATTCTTGTTTCCTTTTCATTATACGATTCTTCTGTTTTTCTCGATGAACTGTTTCTTCACGCGTTTCAACTGTCCGGCTATGCTGGCATCGATTCGCCAATAGCCGATTTCCAGAATGCCGCCACCGATGATGTCGGGGTCTACTTTGGTGTTGAATTCCACCGTGCGTCCCCGATAACGTTTCAGGATGAGCGCTTTCAGCTCGTTGAGGGTTTCCTCCGGTAGCGGCATTGCCGTGACAAGTTTCCCCTGACGTATTTTTTTCTTTTTCCGATATAAGAATAAGAAAGAATGCAGGATGAAAGCCAATAGCTTTTCGCGCCTTTTTTCAAGTAGCAGATAGAAGAATTTGGTCAGCTCTTCGCATGTGTCCGCTCCGGCGGTAGCATTGTGCAAGAGCTTTATTTTCTCTGTACGGCTCACCATCGGATTCTCTATCGTATGGCGGAACTCCGGAAGCTGGTTGTATTGGAACAGGAGTTGTTGGGCCTGTTCGTACACCAAGGTTTCGTGTCCGTTCTCGCATGCGAAGAGCAACAATGCGCGGGCATAACGTCTTGCAATAATTCCTATATCCATTATTCAATGTTGTTGTTTGATTTAACTTCGTCCAACAGTCTGTTCACTAATTCAAGCTGTTCCTTATCATCAGACAGTTTTTTACGCAATACCTTTTCAGCCACATCTACAGACAGTATCGCTACTTGCCGACGTATGTCGTTGATGGCGCTTTCTTTTTCCGCAGCTATCTGGTGGCGGGTTTCATCCAAAGCTTTCCGCGCTTCGGTGCGAGCCCGTTCGCGTGCTTCGGCGATGATGCGGTCGCGCGTGGCGGAAGCTTCTTTCAGTATGGCGGTCTGCTCTTCGTGTGTCCGTGCCAGCAGTGCTTCGCTTTCGGCTTTTACCTGCTGCAACTGCTCGTTGGCCTGGCGGGCAGCCTCCAGCGAACTGTCTATGTATTGTTTCCGTTTGTCCACCATTCCGGTGATGACAGGAAATGCGTATTTAGCCAAGATGAAGAATACGATTCCGAATATAATCACCATCCAGAACAGTGTGCCCGGATCCGGGGTTAGCAGTCCCATAAGCAACAACGGTTTAGAGGAACAATGTCAAAAGACAAACGACAATGGCGATGAGGGCTACACCTTCTATCAAAGCTGCCGCGATGATCATATTCATACGCACATTGTTGGATTCCGACGGTTGTCGTGCAATGGCATCCATGGCCGACCCGCCGATGCGTCCGATACCTATACCTGCACCCAAAACGGCAATACCAGCGCCAATCGCTGCACCCAACTTGGTAAGACCTATACCTCCGATAGCTTGTAATAAAATGGATAATAACATAATGTTTCTGTTTTTAAGGGTTATACTTAATTTTCTAATAGTTTTCCTTTAATTCTCTTCTTTTACGCGTGACAGTCCGATGAACACGGCCGACAACATGGTGAATACATACGCCTGGATGAAGGCTACAAGAAGTTCCAGCATGTCCATGAAGATACCGAAAAGTACGGATATGACCGTCATGGAACCGTTGATGACCGGACCTGCCTTCACCGTAATGAAGATAATGGCTACCAAACTTAGGATGGCTGCGTGCCCGGCCATGATGTTGGCAAACAGACGGATCATCAAAGCAAATGGTTTGGTGAAAATCCCGAATAGCTCAATCATAGGCATGAGAGGCACGGGAACTTTCAACCATAAGGGAACTTTCGGCCAAAAGATATCCTTCCAATAGGCCTTTGTTCCGCAGATGTTGGTGAAGAGAAAGGTGCACAATGCCAATACCAATGTAATGGCAATGTTTCCCGTGACGTTAGCTCCTCCCGGAAAGATTGGAAGAATACCCATCAGGTTGTTAACCAGAACGAAAAAGAACGCGGTCAGCAAGTAGGGAGCGTATCTCCGGTAGTCTTCCCCGATACATCCTTTGATGACTTCATCGTTTATCATGACCACCAGAGCCTCTATCATGCCCACACCGCCTTTAGGTGCCCCTTCGCTCACTTCGTGACGCTTGTACCAACGCGCACATCCCAGCATGATGGCCACCAATATGGCGCTGTTGACGAACAGTGCCAGCACGTTTTTGGTGATGGAGATGTCGAACGGACGGATTTCTTCTCCCGTGGCGTCTTTTTCTACGATTTTATTTTTGTATTCGCCATCCGGTGCGATGTATAATCCTTCGTATCGGGCCTGGTTTCTCAGACGGGCAGAAGAAAATATATGCCAACCGGAAGAGCTTTTCACAATCACGGGCAAGGGGATGCGTATGGAGGCATCTCCGATGTCTGTGATATGCCATTCGTATGCGTCTTCGATGTGGCCGAAAACGATTTCGTACACATCTATTTCTTGGGTTCCTTCAGCCTGTGCCTGCCGTGGCATGAACATCAACAGGCATAAACCTATACAGCATAAATATTTTAGTAGCTTCATTCCTTAAACTTATCTTTTTATGCAGCCTGACCTGAAAGGGGTCAGGCCGTCGCTTCCGTTACGCAGACGGAGACTGTGTTGTCATTCACTTCTACAAAACCACCTGAAATGTTCAAGCAGATCTTGTCTTTTCCACTCCGGTAAACGACTTCTCCTGCGTCGAGGGACGAAATCAGGGGCGCGTGGTTGTGGAATACGGCGAACTGTCCGGCACTGCCGGGAAGTCTTACGTACTTCACCTGGCCTTCGAACAACGTCTTTTCCGGCGACACGATGAGCAAATGAATTTTATCCTCTTCCATACGATTTAGTTTTGGGCTGCGCTCAACAATTCTTTTCCTTTGGCAATGGCGTCTTCAATGGTGCCCACGTTGAGGAAAGCCTGTTCGGGAAGGTCGTCCACCTCTCCGTCCAATATCATTTTGAATCCTTTGATGGTATCTTCGATGGATACCATGACGCCCGGCACGCCCGTAAACTGTTCGGCCACGGCAAAGGGTTGCGACAGGAAACGTTGTACCCGTCGTGCGCGGTTCACCGTCAGACGGTCTTCGTCCGAAAGCTCGTCCATGCCGAGGATGGAAATGATGTCTTGCAGCTCCTTGTTCCGTTGCAGGATTTGTTTGACGCGCTGTGCCGTTTCGTAATGTTCCTGTCCCACGATGAGCGGATCAAGAATACGGGATGTGGATTCCAAGGGATCCACCGCAGGATAAATGCCCAACTCCGTGATTTTACGGCTCAGTACGGTCGTGGCATCCAGATGCGTGAATGTCGTGGCCGGGGCAGGGTCGGTCAAGTCGTCGGCAGGCACGTACACAGCTTGTACAGATGTAATAGAGCCGTTCTTCGTGGACGTGATACGTTCTTGCATCTGTCCCATTTCGGAAGCCAGTGTCGGCTGATAACCCACGGCCGAGGGCATACGTCCCAACAGGGCGGACACTTCGGAACCGGCCTGGGTGAAACGGAAGATGTTGTCGATGAAGAACAGGATGTCACGCGGTCCGTCTCCCTTATTGTTGTCACGGAAAGACTCGGCTAAGGTCAGACCGGAAAGCGCTACGGAAGAACGTGCGCCCGGCGGTTCGTTCATCTGTCCGAATACCATGGCCACTTGGGATTTTTCTACCTCGTCCATGTCTACTTTCGACAGGTCCCAATGCCCGGCTTCCATGCTTTTCAGGAATTCGTCGCCGTATTTGATGACACCGGACTCAATCATTTCGCGTAGCAGGTCGTTACCCTCACGCGTACGTTCTCCCACACCGGCGAACACGGAAAAGCCGTTATGCTTTTTGGCAATGTTGTTGATGAGCTCCTTGATTAATACCGTTTTTCCTACGCCCGCCCCACCGAACAATCCGATTTTTCCTCCTTTCAGATAGGGTTCCAACAGGTCTATCACTTTGATGCCCGTGAAAAGCACTTCCTGAGTGGTGGAAAGGTCTTCAAACTTAGGAGGATCCCGATGGATGGGAAATGCTCCGGTTTCGTCTAATGCCTGCATGCCGTCGATGGCTTCGCCTACGACGTTCATGACCCGTCCGCGAATCTGTGCGCCCACCGGCATGGTGATGGGTTTTCCGGTAGAGACCACTTTCATGCCGCGTTGCAGGCCGTCCGTACTATCCATGGCGATGGTGCGTACCGTGTCTTCTCCGATGTGTTGCTGCACTTCCACGATCAATGTCTTGCCGCCCGGACGTTGGATTTTCAGAGCGTCGTGTATGCTCGAAAGGTTTGCGTTCTGTTCTTTCTCGCTGTGCTCGAAATGAACGTCTACCACCGGGCCGATAATTTGCGATATGTGTCCTAATACCTCTGCCATAAATGATGTTTATACCTTAATTATATATAATCGTTTTATTTGTTTCGTGTCCTTTTTACCTGTCGAACCGATTGTTTTGTCGTTGGCTGTCGTTGAACGTGGCGAACCGCTTGGGTTTCTCAACATTCTTATACATTATTTAATGTCCACCGTCTCTTTCTTTCGCTTCGTTTATAATAGTTTAACCCAGAGACGTTTTCATTTTTCTTGTCTCAAAGTTAGGAGTAATTTCTCTTTTTCGTAAATTTGTAGAATTAATAATATTCATGATTTCTATTGATTTTTCTTATGGAACTGACTCCGCTGAAATATTTCGTCAAGTTGGCAGACGTGCTTTCGTTTACTGAGGCCTCCAAAGAGCTTTTTATCACGCAGAGCACTTTGTCGTTAAGCATCAAGCAACTGGAAGAGGAACTCGGCGTGACGCTGTTCGACCGCATCGGGAAGAAAATCTATCTGACGGATGCCGGACGGGATTTTTTGGACTGTTCCCGTAAAGCGATAGAGGAGGTGGCGTATGGCATACAGCATTTGAAGGAAATGCAGCATGTCTATACGGGAAAGATAAAAATAGGAGTAATATACAGCCTCTTCCCTTTGCTGAATATCTGCGTGTTGAAGTTTACGAAGGCTTTCCCTAAAGCGGAATTGTCGATTGTGTATTCCCATTCCGTATTGGAACTGGTGGAGCTGATTAATTCCAACAAACTTGATTTTGCGTTGAGTTACAATCCGCAGGATGTCTCTGCGCTTACGGAGTCCACGGAATACGCTTGCATGCCTTTATGCGTCATTGTCCACGAAAATCACCCGGTGGCCATCCGGAAACATTTCTCTTTATCGGACTTGAATGAGTTCCCCGTCATCTTCTTGGACAAAGAGCTGTACACCCGGAAGGTCATAGACCGCATGCTGGCCCAATACAAGGTGAAGGTAAAGCCGCAGATAGAAGTCAATAGTACGCCTTTATTGCTTGACATGCTGCGCACGGGGCATTGGATTTCCATTCTGCCGCAAGACATGACGGTGAGCAGTCCGGATTTGAAGGCCGTGCCGATTAAGGAGAAAACGGAGATGATGCACATCAGCCTTCTTTCTCTTAAAGGTAAAAGGCACTCTTTGCTGACGGAGAAATTTCTGGAGGTGTTGAGGCAGGAGACGCAAGAAATAGAAGAGCATTGGGTTGCCGGAGGAAAAGATTCGGATTTGTTCGAAGGGAAACCCACCGGAGGAGGAGCATGATGCGGAATGTGTATATAAAGAATAGGTGAAATGCCGGATAGGATTGGATTTTGTTTTAGACTTTATACTGAATAAAATAGGATATGAGAAAAAATATTTGGATTATCGTGAGCGGGTTGGTCTGCTTTTCGGCTTGCAGGTCTGTGCAGGCTCCCCAACTTATCGGGGGAAATAAGGATGAACATGGTTGTCTTACGGCGGCCGGTTATACGTGGAGTGAACTCCGCCGGGACTGTATCCGCATTTTTGAAGACGGTGTGCGGGTGGACGACCCGTCTTTGCAACCCTCTTTGACATCGTATGCCGTGTTTGCGGCAGACAGCAGCCGGGTGGAGGTTTTCCGTCCGTCTCCGTTCCGGAACGAGATACTCGACCGTAAGGGAGGCGTTTGGCAGGGCAAGACCTGCAAGTTGTATCGGACTGGAGACCGGTGGGAACTTCGCGAAAGGTGAAATCAAACAAAATGACTTTGTATGGAACGAATTATCAATCATTTTACAGACGACGACCTGTATAAGTTCACCATGTGCTGCGCGGTCATCGACAATTTTCCCCGTGCTCAGGTGAAGTACCGGTTTACCGACCGGGACCATACCGTCTATCCGCCGGGTTTTGCCGACGAGTTGCAAAAACAAATCATTCTGTTGGAGGACGTGGTCATTACGGACGAGGAAATCGCGTTCATGAAACGGCGGTGCAGCTACATTCCCGGTTGGTTCTACACCTACTTGAAAGGCTACCGTTTCTGTCGCGAATGGGTGACAGTACGGCAGGATGAAGAGGGGTATCTGTCCGTGGAGTTCGAAGGGAGTTGGGCCGATACCATCCTGTTGGAAGTGAAAGTGCTGGCCATTATTTCCGAGCTTTATTACAGGATGACGGGCGAAGACGGCCGTTTCGATTATGAGGATTATTACCGGAAGACTTACCGGAAAGCCGTCCGCTTGTTGGAAGCCGGTTGCGTGTACAGCGATTTCGGGACGCGCCGCCGCGTCTCTTTCGAGGCGGAAGAGACGGTGGTCCGGGCGATGCGAGACTGTTACCGGAGCCGGGAGTGGAGCGGTAAGTTTGTCGGGACCAGCAATGTCTATCTGGCGATGAAGTACGACCTGATTCCCGTCGGCACGATGGCACACGAGTTTGTCTGTGCCATAGGAGGAATGTACGGTCCCCAGATGGCCAACCATATTGCCATGAACTCGTGGCGCAACACGTTTCGCGGAGCTTTGGGCACATATCTCTACGACAGTTTCGGCTGGGACATCTTCAGCCTGAATTTCTCGGAGGACTTTGCCAACCTGTTCAAAGGTCTTCGCGTGGACAGCGGCGACAACCGCGCGGAACTGCAAAGGATTGTGGAGAAATACCGTTCGTTAGGCATCGACCCCCGCACGAAGCAAGTCATATTCAGCAATGCGCTCGATACGGACCGTGCGATAGAAATACAATGTTACGCCCGGGAGTATTGCCAACCTTCTTTCGGGATAGGCACGCACTTCACAAACGACTTCGAGGGCGTGAAGCCCATGAACATCGTCATCAAACTGGTGGCCGTGAAAATCACGGAGTCATGGACTTTCTACAACGATACTTGTAAGTTGAGCGAAGACGACGGCAAGCATACAGGCAAGCCCGAAGTGATTCGCCGTTTCATGGAAGCGTTGAATATGAAAGGATAAAAGGAGGGCGGACGACAAAAACTTCAAAATTTTGTCCGTTCTTTATGGAATTGGTCCTTAAAAAAGATTAACTTTGCATTGGGTTCCCGGTGATTCTTGCTGTGCCATGATGTCCGGTAGCGACCGGTAGGCCGATCCAAGCAAGGCGACCTGCGCCGATACGAACAGGAACATCTGTCCTTTGCGGCAGGTGGGAATGGGAGTGGACGGGGAGGGAGAGGGGAACCGCTATAAATAAGAAGGCGTTTATCACGCGCTGGTTCTTGATGTTTCGAATCTCGCAAGTTCAGAAGTATAGTCATGAACTATGCAACGGTAGATGCCCATGGGATGTTTTTATAAATATCCCCAAGGGATTGTTTTGTCCGTTTGCCCCTATGGGCGGAAGGAAGAGGCAAATCCTGAGGGGAGATTGTATAAACTCATCGGCGTGGGTTCTGCGTTGCTCGTTCTACTATACTGGGCAATGCGAGAGCCTCGAAGCATGGGACGGGTGACGGGTACAGATCTCCCACGCTTTTTTGTTGTAGTATTCCTTATTATGAGTATCATTTAAGTCAACGGAGGGAGGTCGGTTGGCGGTTTGTTGTTTTAAAGAGACTTTATGATGAAACGACTATTATTGGCGACCATGGGGACGGCTTCGTTCCTCTTGTCTGCGGCGCAGGTGCCGATAGATGAAGCCCATTTTCCGGACGACTTCTTTCGCGATTATGTCAGCCAGCATTTCGATGCGGACGAAGACGTGCAGTTGGACGACGAAGAGATACGGGCGGTTGTCCAAATGGATTTGACCACAAGGTATTTCAGCAAATGCACTTCGTTGAAAGGCTTGGAGTTTTTCGTTTATTTGCAGGATTTGGAGTTGGGGACAAGTGGACGCTTGAAAGAATTGGACGTGAGTGCCAATGTAAACCTTGAACGTTTGTCTTGTCGGAGTATCAAAATCCAGGAACTCGATTTGCGTCAAAACCGTAAGTTGGAATTTCTCCAACTGACATCTTTATCCGAATTGTCTTCTTTGGCTTTAGACTGCCCGAAATTGGACACGTTGATTCTTTCCTCCCTACCATTGGGGACATTGGACGTATCGGCTTCTTCGGATTTGGTATATGTGGAGTGTTCGAAATGTGAATTGGCTGCGTTGGACTTGAAGCATTGCGCAGGATTGAAAGTGTTGGACTGTTCGGAAAATTCCTTAAAAACCTTGGACTTAAACGATAAAGGCCAGTTAGAGTCCTTTAAAGGTGACGGCCAAAAGGCCGTTAGCGTATCTCCGGTGGATGGTTGGCTCGATTTGTCTACACTTTCGGGTTTTGATGCGAGTCGGTCGTATGATTGGGAAGGCGTATTTCGTTATGGGGATAGTATCGTGTTCGACCAAACTCAGCCGATTAAAGACTATGCCTTGGCAAAATACAAATACAAGACGGGAATCGTTTCCGGACCGGGTAGTGAAATCGAGTGCTGTTTGAAGTGCAATGCAGAAGAACTGCCCGTCTTGCTTGGCAGGTTCGGTGAAATAAGTTCGGATTGGTTGTATGATGCCGACGGTGACGGGAGGAAAGAATATTATATGGTAGACAGGGAAAAGAATGTCAAAGCCCGTTACCATTGGCACGTCCCCGGTCGTTATGCGTTGGATTTCAAGTTGGATTTACCTTTCACTTACCTGCAGGAAGACCGAATGATGACACATCTGAATAATGACGGCGTGCCCGATTTTGCCAATCCTGTTTTCACGGATCTCCGTAAAATCGAGATTGCCTTGAGTGGGGCAGACGGCACTTATACGCTGATGGATGGAAGCAACTCCGCTTATCCGTTGGACGTGAACCACGACGGATTGCCGGACTTGTTCGCGTTCAACAACACGGATTGGAGCATCCTTTACCAAAATCCCGACGGGACATTTACCCCCACGCGTATCGATACACTCTCGCGCGTGCAGGCCGATTCATTGGTGGCTCGTAAGGCAGAGGAAGCTGACGGAAAATTCGATATCAGCGACTTGCCATCGTTGCGTGACGGGATGTTCATTGGCGGAAGCCCTACGGTAGATGAAAGTTACAAATTCACGCAGGCCATCGATGTGAACCGTGACGGCTATATGGATTTGGTAGGGCCGCGCACGATTTTCTATAACATGGGCGACAACCGTTTCGTGGCCTCTCCACAGCCGGGCGAGCTGACCGTGAAGGACTTGAACGGTGATGGTATTCCCGACTACATCTATAATGATACGGAAGGAAAACGTGTGTACACCCGTACGTACTTGGGCGGTGACCGTTTCGAGGAACAAACGCTGATGAAGGACTTGGACGTGACGAACATCCATTGCTATGACTTCGACAAGGATGGTGACGTGGATATTCTGCTGACGTTCGACTACCTCTCGTCTTCCACTTTTTCGTTTTTGGTTTTTGCGGAAAACACCGGCAAGGGGAAGTTTGCAATTCATGAGCATTCTTTCAAGACGAAGTGGGCGTTCGGGCAGTGCCTCGATTACGACAACGATGGTTATATGGAACTCTTGGCGAGCGTGCAGAATGATGAAGGGAACGACTATGGATATTCTTCCGTGCACGGGTTGTATTTGTTCCGGTTGGACGACATGAAAAAAGTGGAAGAACCGTCCGTGATGCAAGTGGACGCGACTTTCTTTTATGAACGGGGCAAAGGTCCTGGTACCGATTGGCAAGAAGCGGTTGTGAGCCGTTTGGACGAGAACATCACCGTGGCGGATATAGATAATGACGGACGTTTGGAGTTCTTGGCCGATACGACGAAGAAGGCTGGAGGTTATTGGGCCACCAAAGACTTACCCCTCTTGCAGGACATCCCGGCCAACGAAGCCCCGCAACGCATGTCTGCCCCTTCAGTAAACCTCGACCGCAAGAGCGGCAAACTGAAGATTGCTTGGCAGCAGGGAAAAGACAAGGAGACTTCTACCGTGGATTTGACCTATGCCCTCCGCATCGGCAGTGCGCCCGGTAAGGACGACATCTATTTCTCGGGGGCGAATGCCGACGGCAGCCGCCGCGATTTCCGTCCCGGCAACATGGGAGCAAATCTGGATGCCACGTTGGATGTGAGCCGTTGGAAGCAGGGGACGTATTACATTGCCATACAGACGGTGGATCCGATGGGCAAAGGCTCGGCGTGGTCGGACGAGGTGGTGTACAGGCACGACCTTGTACAGGCAGCGTTCACGGTGTCGGATGATGAGTTGGCAGCGGCAGACACGTTGGTACTGACGGCAGCTTCCCGTGCCGACGGGTTGGACTACGCTTGGGATTTCGACGGAGGAAAAGCCATAAAGGCCTCGGCTGACAGTGCACTGGTATGGCTGACGTTCAGCGTGCCCGGCGAGAAGCATCTCCGCCTGACGGTGACGAATCCGGCGGACGGCACGAAGGATGTACGCGAAAAGGTAGTGACGGTGCAGCGTGTCTCATGGCAGCAGGTTTCCCACGAGGCATTGGGGATGACTTGGCCGGTTTTGTTCTGGGATATGGACGGAGACGGCATATTGGATGTCTTGGACCAAAACGGCTTTTACGTAAATGACGGATACGGAAGGTTTGAAAAACTGGGGACCATTTTCAATTCAAACCTTACGGCAGAATCCCGTGCCGGCATGGGAAGCCAAGCCCCCGTTTTGGACTTTGACATGGATGGGGATGCCGATTTTGCGGTACGGAACAATAAGGGCAACCTGATTCTTCATCGCGGAGGCCGCGACTTTGAGGCCCTCGATGCCAATCCGTTGCTGGTCGAGCATGGTTTGGTGGATTTGAACAATGACGGTTTCCCCGAGCTGGTGGATGCTACGGTCGGGTTTTATGCACCGTCCGAGTTTTATGTCAACAAGGGCGACAACACCAATTTTGAGAAAATGACCTTGGATGATGGAGACGGGAATTGGATACAGATAGAATTTTTATACGATGTCAATCGTGACGGCTTGCTCGACATCTTCTCCACACGTGGCAGGGTAGATGGGAAATGGAAAGATGCCTTTGCCCTGAACAACGGCGGTTTGGAATTCGACGTACGTTACTCTCCCGGTAGTGAAGGTACGATAGTCGCTTACGAAGATATGGACGGCGACGGCGTGCCGGACAAGGTAGTGACTTACGGTAATGACGGAGTAGACAAGGATGTGATAGGCATTTGCTTCGGCAATAAGGATTACACGTTCGGCACTCCGGTCAAATTTGTATTTGAAAGCGCTCACAGTAGCCGTTATACTGTAGAAGTGGTCAAAATAGCCGATTTCGACAACAACGGCTGCCCGGACATCTTGGTGTACTATGATTTCTACGAACAAAACGTGAGCAAGAAGGAATATGCCATACTTTATATGGAGCGCGACCGCTCGGGACGGATAGAAGTGCTGCACAATCAGGAGTTGGGATTTGTGGATGGCATGGCCGACGTGAACCATGACGGTGTTCCTGATTTTTATCATGCAGGGAATGACGGGGTAACGTTGCTCCGCACCGGCATCGAGAACACCGCCCCCGAGGCCCCGGCCCATGTGCGGGCCACTCAGGAAGGTCTCGGCATACTGTTGGAATGGGATGACGCCTACGACAAGGAAACCCCGGCCATGCAGATGCGCTACAATGTGAGCGTGAAGAAGAAAGGGGCAGAAGGCGAAGGTGCTTATATCATCTCACCGCTGAACGGCGGAAACGGCAAGGCTGCGGTCATCCCCGGGGCATATTACCAGAAAGCCACGCGCAAGATGATTCCCATCGAGCGGTTCGAGGCCGGACAGGAATATGAGGTGCAGGTACAGGCCATAGACCTGTGGGATGCCCATTCGCCCATGTCGGATACCTATTCCTTTAAGGTGAGCGAGCAATTCATCGCCGGACCTACGGTGACGGCACCGCGCAAGGCCGTGGCTTTGACGTATAATGTGTCCGATGCCGCTTTGCAGACCGCCGAGTGGGACTGGGACGGCGGGACGCTTCTCGGTCAGGAAGGGAAACGGTTTGAAGTGGCATGGAACGAGCCGGGGCTGAAAACCGTGACCGTCCGCACGGCAGATGGCGAAACGGCTACCAAAAACGTGATGGTGCGCGACATCGACCTTTCGTTCGACTTCCCCGCCGAAGGACTGGCCGGGACGGAGATTGCCTTCACGCTTCCCGAAGCCTTTGCGCAGGCTTCCCGCGAGGACATCGACGTGAAGCTGTCGGACGAACGTATCGAGATGCTGCTCCGCGTAGGGAGCCGGGAAGCCAAGGCGGTGTTCCCCGATGCCGGTGATTATTCCTTCCGCTTGTCGGTGCGCGATTCCGTGTGCGGCGTGGTGGAATCGGAAGAGAAGCACATCCGCATCGTGGGTGAAGTGCCTGTGCCCGTTATCCGTTTGGTAGGCATCGATGCGGCTACCGGCAAGAACAAAGTGACGTGGGACATGCCCGGCATGCCGGATTTCGTCACTACCGTGAATATATATAAGGAGAGCGGACGCTACAATGCCTTTGACTGCATTGCGCAGGTGGCTCCCGGAGCGGGCGAGTTCGTAGACACGTCCTCCAATCCCTCTGTCTCGTCCGACCGCTATTGCATCAAGTTGGGCACGACGTTCGGTGTGGAAAGTCCGGCCAGCCGTGTGCACAGCGGTACGCACCTGATGCTGAACAAAGGAGTGGGCGGTGCCGTCAACCTGATATGGAACGCCTACGAGGGTGGCATTGTGGACAGTTACCGCGTCTTGCGCGGAACGTCTGCCGACCGTCTGGAACTGTTGGCCGAGGTGTCGGGTGCCCATACGGCCTACACCGACCTGAACGCCGGGGACGGGACGTATTTCTACGCCTTGGAGTATGACGAGACCTATTCCGACGAATGGCAACCGATGACGAGGACATCCAAGGAAAGGTCGTCCGGAAGCGGTCGCTCCAATGTGGTATGCACGGACGGGGCATGGACGGTGGTACCTGCCGAACAGTTGAACATGCTGGCCATAGAGAAGGAACTCGTGCTGACACCTTCTCAACCCACGTTACATTTGCAGGCCGAAATCCTGCCGGCCATGGCGGATATCCGTACGGTGAACTGGCAGATTCTGGAAGGCGGCGAACTGGCCTCGCTGACTCAAAACGGTGTGTTGACGGCCCGGGGAAAGGAGAACGGCGAAATCGTGGTATGCGCCACGACCGTGGACGGAACAGGCATCGAGGCCCGTGTGACCGTCGTGAAAAAGGATTTCGGCATCCTGCCGCAGTCGGTCACAGTGACCACGGTGGAAGGTACGACGCAGTTGACTCCCCTCACCGGGCGGTTGCACTTGCAGGCATCCGTGCAACCCGCGAATGCCTCCCAACTCGTAGCATGGAGCGTGGTACAGGGAGCCGGTCTGGCCACTTTGGATGAAGACGGCGTCCTGACCCCGACCGAAACGGGCAATGGAGACATCGTGGTGCGTGCCACCTCTTTGGAGGACACTTCCGTGTACGGCGAGTTGACTCTCCATAAGGAAGGTTTCTTCGGTGATGGAGTAGAGGGAGTGAATGCCGGACAGATGTCGGTGCGCCGCGTCGGCGACGACCTGTGGATTGAAGGTCTGCCCGAGGACAGCGAATGCGGTTTAAGCATCGTGGATCCCTCCGGACGCGTGCTTTCCACGGAATACCGGCGCGAGGGACGTTCGGGCAGAATCTCTTTGGCGCGTCTGGCTTCCGGCACCTATCTGCTTCAGGTGGTTACCGGTGAAGGCAAACAAGCGTTCCGTTTCTTCAAGTAGGCCGGAACGTACATCATAAGGAAACGCTCCGGGCATTCGGTTGTGGCCGTAATGTCCGGGGCGTTTGGTGCTTTTTAGATTCCAAGAGCGCAGGTTTGTAAATATCGTGTACTTCTAAAAAGGTTGGCTTTCATCGGCGGATTTTTCTGCACCAAATGATTTTTCAATCTCAGGCAAGCGATTTTTCGTTCTGCGCCAAATGATTTTCGTTTCTCTTGAAGGTGAAAAACCGATAAGATGAATACGTGGAAATGAAGTGCTGAAAGTGGAATGCCTGCTTGGGAAATGCTGATTTATTTTATTGTTTTATAGAAGTTTATGAAGTGGTAGAATAAAACGGGCTGTTCTTTTC
>PPYF01188176.1_pt1 | contig 37248 bp, 27 predicted proteins | sample 1559871 | NCBI WGS metagenome assembly PPYF01 (sample SAMN08240021, study PRJNA423297) | Human gut metagenome, whole genome shotgun sequencing project.
AGCATCCTGCTGCTTAATCACATCTTTTCCGTAGGTAGACATATTGCTGCCTGGAAGTATGGTGCAACCACTCATCAAGCTTACCGACACCAATAATGGCATCAATTTTAGTTTGGATTTCATCATTGATTATTTATCACTTTGGCAGAAAATTATCCTGCGCGAATTATATTAATCCGTACGATTTGATTACCTGTAAACTCACCATGCATTTATTTGCCGATGAATATAACTGGCATATATCCTAAAAAAGTTGGGATTCATCCGCAGGCTATTGACAGAATAATTCAGGCTTTACGTCACGCCTTCAGGCATGCTACCGCCCTTGGCTTTCAGCTACCAATTCACCTAAAAATCATGTTGTTATAGGAAACCCTGCTATTCATCAAAGAATAGAGAATATTCCTGGATATATAATTACAGGGATAACATCCCCTGTATGACTATTTTATGAAGCACATAAATGGCTATTCCATTCAGTACCGGGAGAATTGTTGCAGTTAAGCGAATAGCAGGCAAGGTAACTGCCGCTTAAAAAATAATTTTAAGAATAATATTAAGATTAATTAATCCAGTGTTTTTAGGATTTTCTTTATATTGACAGATCGCGGTATTAGTTTCTCACCATCACATATTTCATGAAAATATTATCCCCTATTTTCACAATATCCTTATCTTTTGTCATGATAAATCACCGGCAGACGTTGCATTTTGCCGCGGCTTTATCCATGATCAATTTGTCTTGTAACATAAGGTTTTAACCAACGTATGGAATGGATTGCCGATCCCTCTATTTGGGCGGGACTCGTGACGCTGGTCGTCATTGAGCTGGTTCTCGGAATTGATAATCTGGTGTTTATCGCCATCCTGGCGGAAAAGCTGCCGCCAGCCCAGCGCGACCGCGCGCGCGTCACTGGGCTCATTCTGGCCATGCTGATGCGCCTTCTGCTGCTGGCCTCTATTTCGTGGCTGGTCACGCTCACTAAGCCTTTATTCAGCATCCGTGATTTCACCTTCAGCGCCCGCGACCTCATTATGCTGGTCGGCGGCTTCTTCCTGCTTTTTAAAGCCACGGTGGAGCTCAACGAGCGGCTGGAGGGGAAAGACAGCGATAATCCGACCCAGCGACGCGGCGCGCGCTTCTGGGGCGTGGTGGCGCAGATTGTGGTGCTGGATGCGGTCTTCTCGCTCGACTCGGTGATCACTGCCGTCGGCATGGTCGACCATCTGGCGGTAATGATGGCGGCAGTGATTATTGCCATCAGCCTGATGCTGCTGGCCAGTAAAACGCTGACGCGCTTTGTGAACAGCCACCCGACTATCGTTATCCTGTGCCTGAGCTTCCTGCTGATGATTGGCTTTAGCCTGGTGGCGGAAGGTTTTGGTCTCGTCATTCCTAAAGGCTATCTGTACGCGGCGATCGGCTTCTCGGTGATGATCGAGTTCTTAAACCAGCTGGCTATCTTCAACCGACGTCGCTTCCTCACGGCCAATCAGTCGCTGCGTAGCCGCACGACCGAGGCGGTCATGCGTCTGCTCAGCGGCAAAAAAGAAGATGCCGAACTCGACGTCGGCACCGCCTCGCTGCTGGTGGACCAGGACGATCAGCAAATCTTCGACCCGCAGGAGCGGCGGATGATTGAGCGTGTGCTCAACCTTAACCAGCGTACCGTCAGCAGCATCATGACCTCACGTCACGATATTGAGCACATCGACCTCAGCGCGCCGGAAAGCGAAATTCGCGCGCTGCTGGAGAAAAACCAGCATACCCGGCTGGTGGTAACCGGCGGCGATGACGAAGAAGATCTGCTCGGCGTGGTGCACGTCATCGACCTGTTGCAGCAGTCGCTGCGTGGTGAGCCGTTGGATCTGCGCGTGTTGGTCCGCCAGCCGCTGGTCTTCCCGGAAGCGCTGCCGCTGCTCTCGGCGCTGGAACAGTTCCGCAACGCACGTACCCACTTTGCCTTCGTGGTGGATGAGTTTGGCTCGGTCGAGGGGATTGTGACGTTAAGCGACGTAACCGAGACCATTGCCGGAAACCTGCCAAACGAGGCTGAAGAGATTGATGCGCGCCATGATATCCAGAAAAATGCCGACGGTAGCTGGACGGCAAACGGCCACATGCCGCTGGAAGACCTGGTGCAATACATCCCGCTGCCGCTGGATGAAAAGCGTGAGTATCACACCATTGCCGGGCTACTGATGGAGCACCTGCAGCGCATTCCTAAAGCCGGTGAAGAGGTGCAGATTGGCCCGTGGAAACTGAAAACCTTGCAGGTTGAGAGCCACAGGGTGCAAAAAGTGCAGATTATCCCGCCACCGCAGGAAGAGTGGGATTACGAAGTGTAGCGCTTTCCCGGCGGCGCAATGCCGCCGGGCTTATCTCAAGGCTACTGTTTATTGAGCAGTTGCTTGACGTCTTTACCGGACTGCATGTTCTTATTGCGCTCCGCCCAGTCATTTAACCGGCGCTTCGCTTCGTTCTGTAGCTGACGACGTAGGATCTGGTCTACCTGCAAACTGTAGTTCAGCGCTTCCCATTTGCCGTAAACGCGCAGCGGGATAGACGTGGATTTCAGCATATCCACCAGCTTGCCCTGCCCCTGCCAGCCGTCAGTAACCTGAATACCAAACTGCAGATCGCCTTCCTCTTTCATCAGATTGAGGGTGCCTTTACCGGTCATCTGCATCAGTGAGGATTTCCCGCTCATGTTATTGAGCGTAAGAATGCCGCTATCGAGGTCAATATCGGTCGTCAGCTCATCCAGCCGCGTGGCGCTGTCATAGTTTTCCTGCGCACGGATGTCAGTGCTGCGCTCAACCGCCTGCTGCACCAACTGCTGGAAGTTCAGCCCTTCGGTACGGGTCTCTTTCAGCTCAAGATTCGCCTGCCCCTGCCAGTCGCGGCGGAAGTGGTTAGCATCAATGACCGAACCGGAGAAATCACCGGCCAGCGACAGTTTGCCCACCATGTTGATCGGGTAGTTGAAGGCTTTCAACAGGTTGCCAATCTCGATGTTATCGAGCTTTGGCTGAAATTTGGCTAACGGCGCCCCGCTGCGCGCATCCAGCGTGCCCGGCAGCGACAGTTGTCCCCCCGCCAGCGAGCCTTCCAGTTGAGAGATACGCAGCAGCCCGCGTTGGTTAGTGGCCTGCAGGGTAACATGGGTAAACGGCAACCCGCGCCAGACGACCTGGTTGGCGGTCATTGACAGCGATCCGTCGAAGCTCGTCAGACCGCTATAAGGCGGTAAATTGACGCCATTGGCTATCACTGGACGCGGTTTACTCGGTGCCGACTGCGCCTGCTGCGCGCCGCCGCTGACGAGGATATCCGAACGCACCAGCAGGTTATCGAGGTTAAGCTTGTCAGACTGGAGGTCCAGCGACCACACCGGCTTATCGCCCAGCACCACGCTGCCTTTACCGGTCAGCGTGCTGTCATTCGCCACCAGGTTGAGCGCATTAAAGCTGAGCGTCTTCTCCCCTTCCTGCCAGCTGGCATTCACACTGCCGTTGCCGCTGATACCCTGGGCCGGGAGATCGGCCCCCTGAAGCTGCCAGCTGATTTGCGACAGCTGCGCGTCAAGACTCTGCGGATAATTACCCGCCTGCACGGCGGCGGAGAAACGAAGGGATAGGTCGCGCTGATCGCGGTTCATGCGGCCTGAAAAATCGACGGTCGCCTGATGCCCGGCATCCTGCTCCATCTGCAGATGAATATCGCGGACCGTCATCTGCTCGTCGTTTTCATGCTGGAATACCAGCACGCTGTCGATGAGCTGCAGCCCGGCAATGTCGAATGACCAGCCGCGATCGCCCGGCTCCTGAGGCAGCGAGGTTCCTTTTGGCGCCACGGGCGCACGCTGGTCGCGGATGGCTTCGGTCTCTGGCGTCAGCTGCACCACCGCGCCTTTAAGCATCACCTGCTTAACCTGCAGTTGGTGGGACAGCAGCGGCAACAGCGCCACGTCGAGACGCATATTGTCCGCCCGCACCAGCGGCGCGCTGGCGCCGGGGGCGGTTAAGGCCATGCGTCCGGACAAAATGCTCAACCGCGGCCAGACGTGCCAGCGCAGGGAGCCTTCCAGCTGCAGCTGATACCCGCTGTGCTCAGCCACCTGCTTGACCATATAGCTGCGGAAATCGTTAGGATTGACCAGCAGCACCAACGATGACAGGCCGGCCACCAGCACCACCAGCAGAATCATCAGTGTCGTCAATATTCTTCTCATGGCACCCTCATCCGCTTTGCGATGGGTCAGTCTTTATCAATACGACTGGCAACCGCGCCCTGCTGATCGCGATATTTGGCATCTTCACGACGGTTGTATGGGCGCGCCGCCGGACCCGACAGCGGTTCAAAGCTCAGTGCGCCAATCAGCATCCCCGGACGTAGCGCCAGCGGCAGCTTACCGGAGTTGTAGAATTCCAGCACGATGCAACCCGACCAGCCCGGATCGATACGGTGTGCGGTGACGTGCACCATCAGCCCCAGACGCGCCAGCGAGGAACGACCGTCCAGCCAGCCGACCAGATCCGCAGGCAGCGTAACCGACTCCAGCGTCACCGCCAGCGCCAGTTCGCCCGGGTGCAGATAGAAGGCGTCGCCTTCTGCGAGCACAATCTCTTCACTCATCACGCGATCCAGCGCCGCGCTGACTTCCGCCTTCGGCCCGCTTAAATCAATATAGGCGGCGGTATGGCCGCTGAAGGTGCGAAACTTGTTGCCTAAACGCACGTCAACGGTGGCACCATTGATACGCTCAATCGGCGGACGCGGGTTAATCGACAGTCGGCCTTCATCCAGCCAGGCTTCTATATCACGGTCACACAGACGCATATCACTCTCCTTTTGTACGACGGCCCTCTTCCATCGCGGTTGAGGGCGTTTATTGCACGTTACACAATTCGTGTGAGTTATTCAAAAAACTGGCTAATTTTCGCTTTCAGAATATCGATAGCGATGCGGTTTTTGCCCCCACGCGGCACGATGATGTCGGCGTATTGCTTGGACGGCTCGATAAACTGCAGGAACATCGGACGCACCGTTTTCTGGTACTGCGCCATGACGGAGTCCATAGAACGACCGCGTTCATTAACGTCACGCTTGATGCGACGCATCAGGCAGATATCCAGCGGCGTATCGACAAAAATAGAGAAGTTCATCTCTTCGCGCAGACGCGCGTCGGTCAGCAGCAGGATCCCTTCAAGGATGATCACTTTTTTCGGTTCGATATGAATCGTTTCCTGCATGCGGGTATGTTCGACGTAGCTATAAACCGGCAGCTCAATAGGGTTACCGCGCTTCAGCGTTTGCAGATGCTGGAACAGCAGACTGTGGTCCATCGCGTTCGGGTGGTCATAGTTGGTTTTAACCCGATCTTCCATCGACAGATGACTTTGGTCTTTGTAATAGCTATCTTCAGGAATAACGCCGATGTGCTCATCGCCCACCTGTTCGCGCAGCTCGCGATACAGCGTACTCGCAATAAGACTTTTACCTGAAGCCGATGCGCCGGCGATGCCTACAATGACGCACTGATGAGACTTATCAGTCATAAATTTTGTGACCCGATTAACCTGGATGATAGGAAGGACGGCACGAATAGACAATAGTATTCAAGAGGAAACGTTCTGAATAGTCACGTGTATCAGCGCCAAACGCGGCAATTATAGGGATTTCAGGGCAACGATACTAGTCGAATGCATCGATTGGCGATGACAAAAAGCCAAACGCCCACACGTCCGTTTCCGCTGACCCCATACATTAATCAATATGATATTACAGGTGACACAAATTGATGATTTATGTCAATTAGCGTCACGGATCTGATAAATTCCGCTAATGTTGTTGCATAATCACGGCTTATTTCAGCATGGTCGGAGCAGCGTCGCCTCCGGAAAAACAGTGGTAATGAAGAACGATATCAACCTTAGCCCTCTCCACCCCGCGTCACGACAGCACTCGCTGCAAATACTGTTTGGTTTGTGGATAGCGACTTTTTTATTCACCCTCTTTTCATTATCACTGATGCACGCCCATAACGTGCTCTCGCCGGTCTGGTTTCCGACGGCCATCATGACCGTCGCGTTCTACCGTCTCAACCGCACGCTATGGCCCTACATCAGCGTCGCTGGCGTACTGGGGATCGTTCTCGCCACCGAGCTTTACGCCCCCGAGCAGAACGGGCTGCTTCATCCGCTGACTAATCTTATGGAAGCGCTGGCTGGCGCGTTACTGCTGCGCCGTTGGCTGAACCTCGACAATCCGCTCAGAAACTTACGCCACTGGACCCAAATGGCGTTGGCAACCGCGCTAATCCCGCCTTTTTTGAGCGGTATTGTGGTGGCAAGCTTGACGCCCGGAAACCATGCCTTCCAGACCTTGCTGGTCTGGATGCTTTCGGATGCCTCCGGTGCTCTGGCGCTGGTTCCGCTGGGAATGCTCATCCGGGCAGACTCTTTTCAGCGTTATCGTAACCGCGCGCTGCTGGTCTCGACGATACTGACCGCGGTAATCACCCTCGCGCTCAGCGCGATCGCCATGTTGTATATGCCCTGGCCGTTTACCTTCATTATGGTGCTCATGATGTGGAGCGCGGTACGTCTACCGCGTATTGAAGCCTTCCTGATCTTTTTACTCATCATCATGATGGTTCTGACCCTCTCCGCGCAGCATCCGCTGGTACAGGAGAACATTGAAAATACCCTTAACAACTACCGGCTGAGCAATATGCTGGGGCTGCCGTTCTTGATGGTACAGCTGCCCACGGGGGTGATGAGCATCGCGATGTATGCCGTATACAGTGAACGACGTCGCATTGCGGAAAGTGAAACCCGCTTTCGTAACGCGATGGAATACTCGGCCGTCGGTATGGCGATAGTCGATGCCTATGGGCAGTGGTTACAGGTCAATAAAGCGCTGGCGAGGTTCCTTGGATATCCCCCGGAAGAACTACACCAAATGACGTTCCAACAGGTCACCTGGCCCGACGATTTAGCGCAAGACCTTGAACAGCTGGACCGTCTGACCCGCGGTGAAATTGAGAGCTACTCGCTTGAGAAACGCTATCGTACCCGCCACGGTGAGGCTGTCTGGGCGCTGCTGGCTGTCTCGCTGGTGCGCAACGATGACGGCACGCCGCTCTATTTCATCCAGCAGATTGAAGATATTAACGATCTGAAAAAAAGTCGCGAAGCCAACAAACGGCTGGTGGCGGAGATAACCCAAACCAACGAGGCGTTGTTCCAGGAAAAAGAACGCCTGCACATCACCCTCGACTCGATTCGTGAAGCGGTGATCAGCACCGACAGCCAACAAAACATCACCTTTATGAACCCGGTCGCCGAGAAAATCAGCGGCTGGAAGCAGGCTGAGGCGCAGGGGAAATCGTTGCGCGAGGTCCTGTTTATTACGCAAGGAGAACAGGGCCCGCGGCTGGAGAACTTGTACAGTGATGAAAATCTCGATAGCGATATCGAGCTAAACAAAGTCCTGCATAACCGCTACGGCGGCTGCTTTGATATCCATCACAGCATGACGCCGCTCAGCACCCAGGAAGGTGAGCATATCGGTTTCGTGCTGGTCATTCAGGACGTTACGGAGTCGCGCCGCCTGCTGCGCCAGCTCAGCTATAGCGCCAGCCACGACGCGCTCACCGGGTTGCCCAATCGTTCAAGCTTTGAAAGCCAGCTGAAAGGGCTGCTGAAATTGCTGCCGGGGGGATATCAGTCGCATGCGCTGGTGATGCTCGACCTCGATTTCTTCAAGGCCGTCAATGATAGCGCCGGGCACGCGGCCGGGGACGCTCTGCTGCACGAAATAGCCGGCCTCATGCGCTCGCTGCTGCGCCCCAGCGATATTCTGGCGCGACTCGGCGGAGATGAATTTGGTTTTATTTTGCGCCACTGTTCCACCGAACAGGCGCTTAACGCCACCGAGCGCATTGTCGATGCCATCAAGCATTATGAATTTACCTGGGCAGGACGGCTGCACCGTGTCGGTGCCAGTGCAGGGTTAACGCTGATTCACGAGCATAATGCCCAGTTGGCGGAAGTACTGGTCCAGGCCGATGCCGCCTGCTACACCTCAAAAAATAACGGTCGCGGTATCGTGACGGTTTATGCGCCCGTGCATCACGAAGGCGACCAGTCATCGGCGTGCCAGATATGCAATAACGCGTAAGATCGCCAGGGCTGCCAACGTTCGGCATAACGGCGAATCTGCGCGGGCGTCATTCCCGGGAAGCGCTGCTTAATCAAATAATCGTCCGGCAAAAAGATATCTTTCGCCTGCCAGGCGCGCAGCGCAAAGTAGTTTGCCGTCCAGCGGCCAATGCCAGGATATTGTTGTAGCGCTTTTAGCGCCTGCTCCACGTCGTCCGGCTGCGTTTGCGGCAGTTCGCCGCTAAGCGCACGCTGGGCAAAATGTATTAACGCTTCGGCCCGTTTGAGCGGCATGCCCAGTGCTTTCAGCGCCGCCGGGTCTGCTGCCGCTAGCCGCTCTGGCGTAGGAAACAACGAGAAAGAGGCGTCCGGCGCGAGCGGCTCGCCATACAGCGCCACCACTTTCCCGGTCAGCTTCGCGGCCATCGTCACGCTCACCAACTGGCCGAGGATCGCTCGAACGCCCTGTTCAAAGGCGTCCAGCGCGCCGGGCAGTCGTAACCCCGGTTTTGCCGCCGCCAGCGTCCCGAGCGAGCGCGCGATTTGTTGCGGATCGCAGTGCAGATCCAGCAATTTCGCCACCCGTAGCAGCGCTTCGTCAACGACCGGCAGCAGCCCGGCAGACAGCGTGACCCGCAGCACCTGGCGGGCGGGATCCGGCGTCATGGCGATCAGCCCGTGGTGAGGCCCGAGCCTCCAACTGCGGGTATAGCTTTGATCATGAAAACATTCGATCCCTGCGACAGCACGCGCCCGTAAAAAACCGAACATCCAGCGCCAGTCGTATGGCGGCAGCCAGGGCAGTTCAAACATCCTTCATCCTTATCGTCAGGCAGCGGTGATTGCGTTACAGCATAGCGGTTAATCCATGGGAAAACCTTGCTTTCATATTCCTGTTGCCGCCATCACCACATTCCGCTAAAGTCGCCCCCCTTTCTTCACTGGCATGGGGATGATTGACGTGTTTATTGGTTTTGACTACGGGACGGCGAACTGCTCTGTCGCCGTGATGCAGGATGGCGCACCGCGCATGCTGATGATGGAAAACGGCAGTCCACTGCTGCCGTCAATGCTGTCGGCCCCGACTCGTGAAGCGGTCAGCGAGTGGTTGTACCGCCACCATCAGGTACCGGCAACGGGTGATGAGACTCAGGCGCTGCTGCGCCGGGCGATGAACTACAACCGCGACGAAGATATCGAGGTGCTGGGCAATAGCGTGCAGTTCGGCCTCGCGTCGCTCAAGCAGTACATCGACGATCCGGAAGAGGTGTACTTTGTTAAGTCGCCTAAATCCTTCCTCGGCGCTAGCGGGTTGAAGCCGCAGCAGGTCGCCGTATTCGAAGATCTGGTTTGCTCGATGATGCTGCATATTCGCCAGCAGGCGCAATCGCAGCTTCAGGAAAGCATCGAACAGGCGGTGATTGGTCGCCCGATTAACTTCCAGGGGTTGGGTGGTGACGATGCCAACGCGCAGGCGGTAGGCATTTTGCAACGCGCGGCGCAGCGTGCCGGTTTTCGTGACGTGGTTTTCCAGTACGAGCCGGTCGCCGCCGGTCTGGATTTCGAAGCCAGCCTTAACGAAGAAAAACGCGTGTTGGTGGTCGACATTGGCGGCGGCACCACCGACTGCTCGGTGCTGCTAATGGGGCCACAGTGGCGTACCCGTCACGACCGTGAGCAAAGTCTGCTCGGCCACAGCGGCTGTCGCGTGGGCGGTAACGATCTGGATATCGCGCTGGCATTTAAAAGCCTGATGCCGCTGCTGGGTATGGGCGGTGAAACCGAAAAAGGTATCGCCCTGCCGATTCTGCCCTGGTGGAACGCGGTGGCGATCAACGATGTTCCGGCGCAGACCGACTTCTACAGCTCAGCCAATGGCCGCCTGCTGCGTGACCTGGCGCGCGATGCCCGCGATGCGGAAAAAGTCGCCCTGCTCTACAAGGTTTGGCAGCAGCGTTTAAGCTACCGTCTGGTACGCAGCGCGGAAGAGAGCAAAATCGCCCTGTCCGAAAACGCACAAATCGACACCCGCCTGCCCTTTATCAGCGACACTCTGGCCACCGCTATCAGCCAGGACGGGCTGGAAGCGGCGCTGAACCAGCCGCTGAACCGTATTCTTGAGCAGGTGCAGCTGGCGCTGGAAAACAGCAGTGAAAAGCCGGACGTTATCTACTTAACCGGCGGCAGCGCGCGCTCGCCGCTGATTAAAAAAGCGCTGGCCGAACAGCTGCCGGGCATTCCCGTTGCCGGTGGCGACGATTTTGGCTCGGTCACCGCCGGTCTGGCCCGCTGGGCGCAGGTGGTTTTCGCCTGATCTATCGCCGTTGACTTCGCTGTTTTTTCGACCTATCGTAAAGGAATGAGGGTAAGGGAGGATCTCTCCTCCCCCTGGTGTCTTAGTATGCTGGGTAGCTAATCACTAAGAGTATCACCAGTATGATGACTGACCTCATCATAACCCTTTCCTTATAAAAGGCCCCTTCGTCAGGAGGGGCTTTCCTGTTTTAGCGCCCTGCTAAACGCCGCTGACGGTAGCACACGCGGCGATTGCGCGGTTTTTCATCGCCGCGGATTGCGAGGAGCCTCGTAAAGCTGACGCGATTCAGACGATTCCTTCCGTGTTTCATATTTCCTCCATTTTTCCCGAGCGTTCCGTTACTAAACTAGTATCATTTCGTGAAATGATTCAGGACGAGACACCTATAACGATGAAAGGCAGTCATAAGATTCGCTGGCGGGTAGCGCTGGCCGTGCTGGTGGTGGTCGCGGGGGCGGCTGGCATCTGGCACTTTAGCAGCAATTCTGACACCTCGGGTTCCACCGCAGCCAAACCGGCGGGAGCGCCATCGGCTGGCGGTGGGCGGCACGGTGGGCGCTTTGGCGGCGCGCTGGCGCCGGTTCAGGCCGCTACCGCCACCAGCGAAGCGGTACCGCGCTATCTCAGCGGGCTGGGCACCATTACCGCCGCCAATACCGTTACCGTGCGCAGCCGCGTCGACGGCCAGCTGATGGCCATTCACTTCCAGGAAGGCCAGCAGGTCAAAGCCGGCGATCTGCTGGCAGAAATTGACCCCAGCCAGTTTAAGGTCAACCTTGCTCAGGCACAGGGACAACTGGCAAAAGATAAAGCCACGCTCGCCAACGCCCGCCGCGATTTAGCCCGCTATCAGCAGTTGGTCAAAACCAATCTTGTCTCTCGCCAGGAACTGGATACCCAGCAGTCGCTGGTCAGTGAAACCGAAGGCACGATTAAGGCCGACCAGGCCGCCGTCGCCAGCGCCCAGCTGCAGCTCGACTGGAGCCGCATCACTGCGCCTATCGACGGTCGCGTAGGCTTAAAACAGGTGGATATCGGCAACCAGATTTCCAGCGGTGACACCACCGGTATCGTGGTGCTGACCCAAACGCATCCGATCGACCTCGTCTTCACCCTGCCGGAAAACGATATCGCTACCGTGGTTGCCGCGCAAAAAGCGGGTAAAACGCTGACGGTAGAAGCCTGGGATCGCACCAACAAACAGAAGCTGAGCGACGGCACGCTGCTGAGCCTCGACAACCAGATTGACGCCACCACCGGTACCATCAAGCTGAAGGCGCGTTTCAATAACCAGGACGACGCGCTGTTCCCGAATCAGTTTGTCAACGCCCGTATGCTGGTTGATACCCAGCAAAATGCGGTAGTCATCCCCACTGCCGCGCTGCAAATGGGTAATGACGGTCACTTCGTATGGGTGCTGAACAGCGACAACAAAGTCAGCAAACACACGGTCATCCCGGGTATCCAGGATAGCCAGAAAGTGGTGATTGAAGCGGGGCTCTCCGCGGGCGACCGCGTGGTCACCGACGGTATCGACCGCTTAACCGAAGGGGCAAAAGTGGAAGTGGTGACGGCCCATGACGCCTCCGCCGCTGGCGCGGAAAAACCGGCTGCCGCTGCAGACCCTAAAGGAGCACGCGGCTGATGCAAGTGTTACCGCCGAGCAACACGGGCGGCCCATCCCGTCTGTTCATTATGCGCCCTGTCGCCACCACGCTGTTGATGGTGGCTATTCTGCTGGCCGGGATCATCGGCTACCGTTTCCTGCCCGTCTCCGCGCTGCCGGAAGTGGACTATCCGACCATTCAGGTGGTCACACTCTATCCGGGCGCCAGCCCGGACGTGGTGACCTCAGCGATTACCGCACCGCTCGAACGTCAGTTCGGCCAGATGTCCGGCCTGAAGCAAATGTCGTCGCAAAGCTCCGGCGGCGCGTCGGTCGTCACCCTTCAGTTCCAGCTCACGCTGCCGCTGGATGTCGCCGAGCAGGAGGTGCAGGCCGCCATTAACGCCGCCACTAACCTGCTGCCCAGCGACCTGCCAAACCCACCGGTCTACAGCAAGGTCAACCCGGCGGATCCGCCGATCATGACCCTCGCCGTCACCTCTTCCGCCACCCCAATGACGGAAGTAGAAGATATGGTTGAAACCCGCGTGGCGCAGAAAATTTCCCAGGTCTCCGGCGTTGGTCTGGTGACGCTCGCCGGCGGCCAGCGCCCGGCAGTGCGCGTGAAGCTCAACGCCCAGGCTATCGCCGCGCTTGGGCTGACCAGCGAAGATATTCGCACCGCCATTACCAGCGCCAACGTCAACTCGGCAAAGGGTAGCCTCGACGGTCCTGCGCGCGCGGTGACGCTCTCGGCCAACGACCAGATGCAGTCGGCGCAGGAGTATCGGGCGCTGATTATCGCCTATAAAAACGGCGCGGCCATTCGTTTGGGCGACGTCGCAACCATCGAGCAAGGCGCTGAAAACACCTGGCTTGGCGCGTGGGCGAACAAAAAGCAGGCCATCGTGATGAACGTCCAGCGCCAGCCTGGCGCAAACATCATCTCGACCGCAGACAGCATCCGCCAGATGCTGCCGCAGTTGACCGAAAGCCTACCGAAATCCGTTAAGGTCGAGGTCCTGTCTGACCGTACTACCAACATTCGCGCCTCGGTTTCCGACACCCAGTTCGAGCTGATGCTGGCGATTGCGCTGGTGGTGATGATCATCTATCTGTTCCTGCGCAACGTCCCGGCAACCATTATCCCCGGCGTCGCCGTGCCGCTGTCGCTGGTCGGCACCTTCGCGGTGATGGTGTTCCTCGATTTTTCCATCAACAACCTGACGCTGATGGCGCTGACCATCGCCACCGGCTTCGTGGTCGATGACGCCATCGTGGTGATCGAGAACATTTCGCGTTACATCGAAAAAGGCGAAAAACCGATGGCCGCCGCGCTGAAAGGCGCGGGTGAGATTGGTTTTACCATTATCTCGCTGACCTTCTCGCTGATTGCAGTGCTGATTCCGCTGCTGTTTATGGGTGATATCGTGGGCCGCCTGTTCCGCGAATTCGCCGTCACCCTGGCGGTGGCAATACTGATCTCGGCGGTGGTGTCATTAACCCTGACGCCAATGATGTGCGCACGCATGCTCAGCCACGAGTCGCTGCGCAAACAGAACCGTTTTTCCCGCGCCAGCGAGCGCTTCTTCGACCGGGTGATTGCCGGCTACGGCCATCTGCTGGCCCGCGTGCTGAATCATCCGTGGCTGACGCTGGGCGTCGCGCTGGGCACGCTGGCGCTGTCGGTGATCCTGTGGATCGCCATTCCGAAAGGCTTTTTCCCGATTCAGGACAACGGCATTATTCAGGGAACATTGCAGGCGCCACAGTCGGTGTCGTTCGCTAGCATGGCGCAACGCCAGCAGACGGTTGCCGACGCTATCCTGAAAGATCCGGCGGTAGAAAGCCTCACGTCGTTTGTCGGCGTCGACGGCACCAACCCGGCGCTCAACAGCGCACGTTTGCAGATTAACCTGAAACCGCTCGACGAGCGCGACGATCGGGTACAGACGGTCATTAGCCGGCTGCAACACGCGGTTGACCGCATTCCCGGCATCGAATTGTATCTCCAGCCGACGCAGGATCTGACCATCGACACCACCGTCAGCCGTACGCAGTACCAGTTTACGCTGCAGGCCAACTCGCTGGATGCGCTAAGCGAATGGGTGCCGCAGCTGATGACCCAGCTTCAGACGCTGCCGCAGCTTTCCGATGTCAGCAGCGATTGGCAGGACAAAGGGCTGGTGGCCTACGTTAACGTCGATCGCGATAGCGCCAGCCGTCTTGGTATTTCGATGGCCGATGTCGATAACGCGCTGTACAACGCCTTTGGTCAACGCCTGATTTCAACCATCTATACCCAGGCCAACCAGTACCGCGTGGTGCTGGAACACGACACCCGCGCCACGCCTGGCCTGGCGGCGCTGGATAACGTGCGCCTGACCAGCAGCGATGGCGGCATCGTACCGCTGACGGCGATCGCCAAAATTGAACAGCGCTTTGCGCCGCTGTCAATCAACCACCTCGATCAGTTCCCGGTCACCACCATTTCGTTCAACGTGCCGGATAACTACTCGCTGGGCGATGCGGTACAGGCCATTCTGGACAGTGAGAAAACCCTGAACTTCCCGGCGGATATCCGCACCGAGTTCCAGGGCAGCACCCTCGCCTTCCAGTCGGCGCTGAGCAGCACCATCTGGCTGGTGGTTGCCGCGGTGGTGGCGATGTATATCGTGCTGGGCGTGCTGTATGAAAGCTTTATTCACCCGATTACCATTCTCTCGACCCTGCCAACCGCGGGCGTCGGCGCGCTGCTGGCATTAATGCTGGCGGGCAATGAACTGGACGTGATCGCCATTATCGGCATCATCCTGTTGATCGGTATCGTCAAGAAAAACGCCATCATGATGATCGACTTTGCGCTGGCCGCCGAGCGTGAGCAGGGAATGGCGCCGCGCGAGGCGATTTATCAGGCCTGTCTGCTGCGTTTCCGCCCGATTCTGATGACCACGCTCGCCGCGCTGCTTGGCGCGCTGCCGCTGATGCTGAGCACCGGCGTCGGCGCCGAGCTGCGTCGCCCGCTGGGGATCGGCATGGTAGGCGGCCTGCTGGTCAGCCAGGTACTCACCCTGTTTACCACACCGGTGATTTACCTGCTGTTTGACCGCCTGTCGCTGTACCTGAAAAGCCGCTTCCCGCGCCGTGAAGAGGAAGCGTAAGTGAAATTTTTTGCCCTCTTCATCTACCGCCCGGTGGCGACGATCCTGATATCCATCGCCATCACCCTGTGCGGCGTGCTTGGTTTTCGCCTGCTGCCGGTGGCCCCGCTGCCGCAGGTCGATTTCCCGGTGATTATGGTCAGCGCCTCGCTGCCCGGCGCGTCGCCGGAAACCATGGCCTCGTCGGTAGCGACCCCGCTGGAGCGCTCGTTAGGGCGCATTGCGGGTGTCAATGAGATGACCTCCAGCAGCTCGCTGGGCAGTACGCGTATCATTCTCGAATTTAACTTCGATCGTGATATCAACGGCGCGGCGCGCGACGTGCAGGCAGCGATTAACGCCGCGCAAAACCTGCTGCCAAGCGGGATGCCCAGTCGTCCAACCTATCGCAAAGCCAACCCGTCCGATGCGCCGATCATGATCCTGACGCTGACCTCAGACACCTATTCGCAGGGCGAACTGTACGATTTCGCCTCCACCCAGCTGGCGCAGAGTATCGCGCAGATTGACGGCGTGGGTGACGTAGACGTCGGCGGCAGCTCGCTGCCCGCGGTGCGCGTTGACCTGAACCCGCAGGCGCTGTTTAACCAGGGCGTCTCGCTGGATGCGGTGCGCACGGCCATCAGCAACGCCAACGTGCGTAAACCACAGGGGGCGATCGACGATAGCGCCCATCGCTGGCAGGTACAAACCAACGATGAGCTGAAAAAAGCCGCCGAATACCAGCCGCTGATCGTGCACTACAACAACGGCGCGGCGGTGCGGCTCAGCGACGTGGCGACGGTCAGCGACTCGGTGCAGGACGTGCGCAACGCCGGGATGACCAACGCCAAACCGGCCATCCTGCTGATGATCCGCAAGCTGCCGGAAGCCAATATTATCGATACGGTCGATCGTATTCGCGCCGAGCTGCCGGAGCTGCAACAGACCATTCCAGCGGCTATCGACCTGCAAATCGCTCAGGACCGTTCACCGACGATCCGCGCCTCGCTGGAGGAAGTTGAGCAAACGCTGGTGATCTCAGTGGCGCTGGTGATTCTGGTGGTGTTCCTGTTCCTGCGCTCCGGCCGCGCCACGCTGATTCCGGCGGTGGCGGTGCCGGTCTCGCTGATCGGCACCTTCGCCGCGATGTACCTGTGCGGTTTCAGCCTCAACAACCTGTCGTTGATGGCGCTAACCATCGCCACCGGTTTCGTGGTCGATGATGCCATCGTGGTGCTGGAGAATATTTCCCGCCACCTGGAAGCAGGCATGAAACCGCTACAGGCCGCGCTACAGGGGAGCCGCGAAGTTGGCTTTACCGTGCTGTCGATGAGCGTTTCGCTGGTGGCGGTGTTCTTGCCGCTGCTGCTCATGGGCGGCCTGCCCGGCAGGTTGCTGCGGGAATTTGCGGTCACGCTATCGGTGGCGATCGGTATTTCGCTGGCCGTCTCGCTGACCCTCACGCCGATGATGTGCGGCTGGATGCTGAAATCCAGCCGTCCGCATTCGCCAACCCGTAATAAAGGTTTGGGGCGTCTGCTGGTCGCGATGCAGCAGGGTTACGGCAAATCGCTGCGCTGGGTGCTGAACCACGCGAAACTGGTGGGCGTGGTGTTCCTGGCAACCATCGCGCTGAACGTCTGGCTGTATATCTCCATCCCGAAAACCTTTTTCCCGGAGCAGGACACCGGGGTGCTGATGGGCGGCATTCAGGCCGACCAGAGCATCTCCTTCCAGGCGATGCGCGGTAAGCTGCAGGATTTCATGAAGATTATTCGTGAAGATCCGGCGGTGGACAACGTCACCGGTTTCACCGGCGGTTCCCGGGTGAACAGCGGAATGATGTTTATCACCCTGAAGTCGCGCGACGTGCGCCAGGAGTCGGCGCAGCAGATTATCGACCGCCTGCGGAAAAAGCTGGCCAAAGAGCCGGGGGCTAACCTGTTTTTAATGGCGGTGCAGGATATCCGCGTCGGTGGCCGCCAGTCGAATGCCAGCTATCAGTACACGCTGCTGTCCGACGACCTCAGCGCGCTGCGTGAGTGGGAGCCAAAAATCCGCAAAGCGCTGGCGGCGCTGCCGGAGCTGGCGGACGTCAACTCGGATCAGCAGGACAACGGCGCAGAAATGGCGTTGGTCTACGATCGTGAAACCATGTCGCGGCTGGGCATTAACGTCGAGGCGGCCAACAGCCTGCTTAACAACGCCTTCGGCCAGCGGCAGATCTCCACCATTTATCAACCGCTGAACCAGTACAAAGTGGTGATGGAGGTAGACCCGGTCTACACCCAGGATGTAAGCGCGCTGGATAAAATGTTCGTCATTAACAGCGAAGGGAAAGCCATTCCGCTCTCTTATTTCGCCAAATGGCAGCCTTCCAACGCGCCGCTGTCGGTCAACCACCAGGGGTTGTCGGCGGCGTCAACCATCTCCTTCAACCTGCCGACCGGCAAATCTCTGTCGGAAGCCAGCGACGCCATTAACCGGGCGATGACCCAGCTTGGCGTGCCAAACACGGTTCGCGGTTCGTTCGCCGGGACGGCGCAGGTATTCCAGGAGACGATGAATTCACAGATCATCCTGATCATCGCCGCCATTGCCACGGTGTATATCGTGCTGGGGATCTTGTACGAAAGCTACGTGCACCCGCTGACCATTCTCTCCACGCTGCCGTCGGCGGGCGTCGGCGCGCTGCTGGCGCTGGAGCTGTTCAATGCCCCGTTCAGCCTAATCGCCCTTATCGGGATCATGCTATTAATTGGCATTGTGAAGAAAAACGCCATCATGATGGTCGACTTCGCCCTTGAAGCCCAGCGTAACGGCAATTTGCCGCCGGAACAGGCCATATTCCAGGCCTGTCTGCTGCGTTTTCGCCCGATAATGATGACCACGCTGGCGGCGCTGTTTGGCGCGCTGCCGCTGGTAATTTCGGGGGGCGATGGCTCCGAACTGCGTCAACCTCTGGGGATTACCATTGTAGGGGGTCTGGTGATGAGCCAGCTGTTAACCCTCTATACCACCCCGGTGGTTTATCTGTTCTTCGATCGTCTGCGTTTTTCGCGTCAACCCCGACAATCGGTAACTGAATAACGATGACTGAACTACCCGCTAACGTACGCTGGCAACTCTGGATCGTGGCGTTCGGCTTTTTTATGCAATCGCTGGACACCACCATCGTCAACACCGCCCTCCCCTCCATGGCGTTAAGCCTGGGGGAGAGCCCGCTGCATATGCACATGGTGGTGGTCTCCTATGTGCTGACCGTCGCCGTCATGCTGCCCGCCAGCGGCTGGCTCGCCGACCGCATCGGCGTGCGTAATATTTTCTTCACCGCCATTATCCTGTTCACCCTCGGTTCACTGTTCTGCTCACTTTCCAGCACGCTCAATGAGCTGGTCATGGCGCGCGTGCTGCAGGGGATTGGCGGGGCGATGATGGTGCCCGTCGGCAGGCTGACAGTGATGAAAATCGTCCCGCGCGAGCAATATATGGCGGCGATGACCTTCGTGACCCTACCCGGCCAGGTTGGTCCGCTGCTCGGTCCGGCGCTGGGCGGTATTCTGGTGGAATACGCCTCCTGGCACTGGATATTCCTGATTAACATCCCGGTTGGCATCGTAGGCGGCATCGCCACCCTGATGTTGATGCCTAACTACACCGTCCAGACGCGGAAATTTGATATTTCCGGTTTCGTGGTGCTGGCGCTGGGCATGGCAACGTTAACCTTAGCCCTCGACGGCCAGAAAGGCCTTGGCATTTCATCGCTTACAATGGGCCTGCTGGTCGCCATCGGTATCGTGTCGATTGGATTGTATCTGTGGCATGCGCGCGGCAACGACAGCGCGCTGTTCAATCTCAAGCTGTTTAACACCTCGACCTTCTCGCTGGGGCTGGCGGGCAGCTTTGCCGGGCGTATCGGCAGCGGCATGTTGCCGTTTATGACGCCGGTGTTCCTGCAAATAGGCCTCGGCTTCAGCCCCTTCCACGCCGGGCTAATGATGATCCCGATGGTGCTGGGCAGCATGGGCATGAAGCGGATTGTGGTACAGGTGGTCAACCGCTTTGGCTACCGCCATGTGCTGGTCTTCGCCACGCTCGGGCTGTCGTTAATCAGCCTGCTGTTTATGTTCACCGCGCTGGCAGGCTGGTACTACGCGCTACCGGTGGTGCTGTTTATTCAGGGAATGGTCAACTCCAGCCGTTTCTCCTCAATGAATACCCTGACGCTGAAAGACCTGCCGGACGAGTTCGCCAGCAGCGGCAACAGCCTGCTGTCAATGATCATGCAGCTCTCTATGAGTATCGGCGTCACCATCGCCGGGATTTTGCTGGGCATGTTCGGCCAGCAGCATATCGCCATCGGCAGCGAAGCGACGCATCACGTCTTTATGTACACCTATATTTGTATGGCCATCATTATTGCGCTTCCCGCTCTCGTCTTCGCGCGCGTGCCGGACGACACCAGCAAAAACGTGGTTATTGCCCGACGCAAACTGAAGGAGTAGACCGTGAAATTATGGCGCCCGGGTATTTCCGGCAAACTGTTTCTCGCCATCTTAGCCACCTGCATCGTGCTGCTGATCAGCATGCACTGGGCCGTGCGCATCAGCTTTGAGCGCGGCTTTATTGACTATATCAAGCGTGGCAACGAGCAGCGGTTGCAGCTGCTGAGCGACGCGCTGGCTGAGCAGTATGCGCAGCATGGAAACTGGCGCTTTTTACGCAATAACGATCGTTTTATTTTCCAGATCCTCCGTTCATTTGAGCATGACAACAATGACGACCGCCAGCCGCCCGGCCCTCCGGGGCCGGACGGCGAACAACCTCGTGGCCCGGATCGCGGCGGCATGCCACCGCACGGCTGGCGCACGCAGTTCTGGGTGGTCGACCAAAACGCTCGCGTGCTGGTTGGCCCGCGCGAAGCGGTGCCGCACGACGGCACCCGGCGCGGCATTATCGTCAACGGTATGGAGGTCGGCGCGGTGATCGCTTCACCGGTCGAGCGGCTGACCCGCAACACCGATATCAACTTCGATCAACAGCAGCGTCGCACCAGCTGGCTTATCGTCGGGCTGGCGACATTACTGGCGGCGCTGGCAACCTTCCCGCTGGCACGCGGGCTGATTGCCCCCGTGCGGCGGCTGGTAGAAGGCACCCACAAGCTGGCGGCGGGCGACTTTTCCACCCGCGTCCCGGTCAGCAGCAGCGACGAACTGGGCAGGCTGGCGCAGGACTTCAACCAGCTCGCCAGCACGCTGGAAAAAAACCAGCAGATGCGCCGCGACCTGATGGCCGATATCTCCCACGAGCTGCGCACGCCGCTGGCGGTACTGCGCGGCGAGCTGGAGGCCATTCAGGACGGCGTACGCAAATTCACCCCGGAGTCGGTCACCTCATTGCAGGCCGAAGTCGCCACCCTGACCAAGCTGGTCGATGACCTGCATCAGCTGTCGATGTCCGATGAGGGGGCGCTGGCCTACCAGAAATCGCCGGTCGATATCATCAGCCTGATTGAAATCGCCGCCGATGCCTTCCGCGAACGTCTTGCCAGCCGCGGGCTGACGCTCAATCTGGCGCTGGCAGAAAATGCCACCGTGTTTGGCGACCCGGACCGCTTGATGCAGTTATTCAACAACCTGCTGGAAAACAGCCTGCGCTATACCGACAGCGGCGGCCAGGTGCTGATTCGCACCGAACTGCTCCCACAAAGCATCGTGCTGGAGTTCGCCGACAGCAGTCCCGGCGTCAGCGACGAGCAGCTGGCGAGGCTATGCGAACGTTTCTACCGCACCGAAGGTTCTCGCAACCGCGCCAGCGGCGGCTCGGGCCTGGGGTTGGCCATCTGCGCGAACATCGTCACCGCCCACGGCGGGCACCTCAACGTTGGGCATTCGCCTTTTGGTGGGGTTAGCATTAAAGTAGAGTTACCGCTGGAACGCGTAATACCGAGAGAAATATGACCGAGTTACCGATTGATGAAAACGCCCCGCGCATCCTGATTGTGGAAGATGAACCCAAGCTGGGGCAATTGCTCATCGACTATTTACTGGCAGCGCACTACGCGCCGACGCTGATTAACCACGGCGACAAAGTGCTGCCGTACGTGCATCAGACGCCGCCGGCTCTCATCCTGCTGGATCTGATGCTGCCGGGCACCGACGGCTTGACCCTGTGCCGTGAGATTCGTCGCTTCTCCGACGTCCCCGTGGTGATGGTGACCGCCAAAATTGAAGAGATTGACCGTCTGCTGGGCTTAGAGATCGGCGCCGATGACTATATCTGCAAGCCGTACAGCCCGCGCGAAGTGGTTGCGCGCGTGAAAACCATTTTACGCCGCTGCAAGCCGCGTCACGAACTCCAAACGCTGGACGAACAAAGCCCGCTCATCGTTGATGAAAGCCGTTTTCAGGCCTCATGGCGCGATCGCCCGCTGGACCTCACCCCCGCCGAGTTTCGCCTGTTGAAAACGCTGTCGCAGGAGCCGGGCAAAGTGTTTTCGCGCGAACAATTGCTGAATCATCTGTACGACGACTACCGCGTGGTGACCGACCGTACCATCGACAGCCATATTAAGAACCTGCGCCGCAAGCTGGAATCGCTCGATGCCGAGCAGTCGTTTATTCGCGCGGTGTACGGTGTAGGCTATCGCTGGGAAGCCGACGCCTGCCGCCTGGCATAATGCCTTCGAGCGGCGCGCGCTCGCCGCTCTCACTTCTCCTCTGCTCGCAACTTCGCCAATTTCTCCCATACTCATAGTGTTAGTCGATACGTTCAACGCTATTAATTTAATCAAGGAGTCACCATGGCGGGTTGGTTTGAATTAAGCAAAAGCAGCAACGATCAGTTTCGATTTGTTCTGAAGGCGGGAAATGGGGAGATTATTCTCACCAGCGAGCTGTACACCACCCGGGCGGCCGCGGAAAAAGGCATCGCCTCGGTGCGGGTCAACAGCCCGCAGGACGCGCATTATGAAAAGAAAACGGCCACCAACGGTAAATTCCACTTCAACCTGAAGGCGGGCAATCATCAGGTCATTGGCACCAGCCAACTGTACGCGACCGAACAGTCGCGTGATAAGGGCATCGCCTCGGTGAAAACCAACGGCACCAGCGAGACCGTCAAAGATAATACCTGATGGGGAGATCCTCTGCCGGGTTGCCTCCCGCGACGACCCGGCGCTTTACCTCGCCTCCCCACAGCGCTACAATGCCCGCCCTTAATGTGGGGGCACTCCCCAACTCGCCGCATCAGGTGCGGCGAATCTGACCTGTCATCAGAACGAGAAAATCATGTTTAAACCGGAACTCCTTTCCCCGGCGGGAACGCTGAAAAATATGCGTTACGCTTTCGCTTACGGCGCTGACGCGGTTTACGCGGGCCAACCTCGCTACTCCCTGCGCGTACGTAACAACGAATTCAATCACGAAAACCTACAGCTCGGCATCAACGAAGCCCACGCGTTGGGTAAAAAATTCTATGTGGTCGTCAACATCGCGCCGCATAACGCCAAGCTGAAAACCTTTATTCGTGACCTGAAGCCGGTGGTGGATATGGGGCCGGATGCATTGATCATGTCCGATCCGGGCCTGATTATGCTGGTGCGCGAGCACTTCCCGGAGATGGACATTCACCTGTCGGTACAGGCGAACGCCGTCAACTGGGCCACGGTGAAGTTCTGGAAACAGATGGGGCTGACTCGCGTTATTCTTTCTCGCGAACTGTCTCTGGAAGAAATTGAAGAAATTCGCAGCCAGGTACCGGATATGGAGATTGAAATCTTCGTTCACGGCGCGCTGTGCATGGCCTACTCCGGCCGTTGCCTGCTCTCTGGCTACATCAACAAGCGCGACCCGAACCAGGGCACCTGCACCAACGCCTGCCGCTGGGAATACAACGTGCAGGAAGGTAAAGAAGACGACGTCGGCAACATCGTCCACAAATATGAGCCGATTCCGGTGCAAACCGTTGAGCCGACCCTCGGCGTCGGTGCGCCAACCGACCAGGTGTTTATGATTGAAGAAGCCAAACGTCCGGGCGAGTACATGACCGCCTTCGAAGACGAGCACGGCACCTACATCATGAACTCGAAAGACCTGCGCGCCATTGCCCACGTTGAGCGTCTGACGCAGATGGGCGTGCACTCGCTGAAAATTGAAGGCCGCACGAAATCCTTCTACTATTGCGCGCGTACCGCACAGGTGTACCGCAAGGCCATCGACGATGCCGCCGCGGGCAAACCGTTCGACACCAGCCTGCTGGAAACCCTGGAAGGCCTGGCGCATCGCGGCTATACCGAAGGCTTCCTGCGTCGCCATACCCATGACGACTATCAGAACTATGAATATGGCTATTCGGTTTCCGAGCGTCAGCAGTTTGTCGGCGAATTTACCGGCGAGCGTAAAGGCAACCTGGCCGCGGTGGCGGTGAAAAACAAATTCCTGATTGGCGATAGCCTGGAGCTGATGACCCCGCAGGGCAACGTCAACTTCACGCTGGAGCATATGGAAAACGCCAAAGGCGAAGTGATGCCGGTCGCGCCGGGCGACGGCCACACCGTATGGTTACCCGTGCCGGAAGATATGGCGCTGGAGTATGGCCTGCTGATGCGTAATTTCTCAGGACAATCCACTCGGAATCCGCATAACGGCTAGTACATTTATATTGTGTTTCAATAGCAAGGATTCTTAGAAATGGATCACAGACGGAATTATTGATTCCAGATACTATTCCTTCGCTGAAAAACATAACCCATAAATGCTAGCTGTACCTAGGAACCACCTCCTTAGCCCGTGTAATCTCCCTTACACGGGCTTATTTTTTTATTAAAGACGTGCAAAGTTCAGTGCGACGCCTTACTTAAGGTGAGCTGTAAACCCGCTACCGCAGCGAGCTGAGCTAGCGTCGTAACCGTCGGGTTCCCCTTTTCAGATAACGCACGGTAAATACTTTGACGCGCCAGCCCCGTTTTTTTCGCCGCCTCGGCAATCCCGCCCCGAGCCTCTAATACACGGCGCAAAGCGATAAGGAACCCTCCTAACCCCCCTTCCTCGTTAATCTCCTCGAGCGCGGTTTTTAGATAGAGGTCGGCATAATCAGGATCGGCTCGAAATGCTTCAATCATGAGCTTGTCACGGTCTACCGCTGGGGCGATGGTCTCCATTTTTTTAGTCGCTGCTGTCATTTAGCCCTCGCTTTAAAATCTCTAAGATATTCAACTGCTTTATCAATATCTGCGGCCTGCGTTTTCTTCGTACCGCCGATATGCAAAAGGATGATCTTCCCTTCTTCTAAGGAGTAGTACACTCGATAGCCTGGGCCATAATCAATACGTAGCTCCCAGACGCCATCCCTTTCAAATTTGTGGTCTCCGAAATTGCCTGATTCAGCCCGGTCTAGTCTGGTATCGATCTTTACGGCAGCTATTCGATCCTTCTTTTTTAGCCAGGCCAGCCAATCACTAAAAGGCTTATTACCGTTTTCATCCTGATAGAATTGAGATTTATACATCCCTTTACCCTCATTCCTTCTGCTGTTTTTAATTGTCACTTATAAGAGACAAACGAGCAAGGTGTTTGTCACCTACAAGAGACAACAGGCATATCTGTGTATCCTTTGTTACACTCTTTACATCCCCCTGTAAGAGGCCTCACGGATGTCAGATTTTCCAGCAAGCTTATTGATACTTAACGGCAAAAGCGCCGGTACGCCCGAGCTGCGCGATGCGGTCATGCAGCTGCGCGATGAAGGTGTGGTGATTCACGTACGCGTCACCTGGGAGAAAGGTGATGCCGAACGCTACGTCGAAGAAGCCGTTGCACTGCAGGTGGCGACGGTGATTGCCGGCGGCGGTGATGGCACGATCAATGAAGTGGCGACGGCGCTGATTCAGTGCGACAGCGAGCGGGTTCCCGCTCTCGGTATTGTGCCGCTCGGCACCGCGAACGATTTCGCCACCAGCGTCAATATTCCCACCGATATGGCTAACGCGCTCAAGCTGGCGATTGCCGGTCGTGACGTGCCGGTGGACATTGCCCAGGTCAATCGTGAAACCTGCTTTATCAATATGGCAACCGGCGGCTTTGGCACGCGCATCACCACCGAAACGCCGGAGAAGCTGAAGTCCGCGCTGGGCGGTGTTTCGTATTTGATTCACGGCCTGATGCGCATGGATACCCTGAAACCCGACCGCTGCGAAATTCGTGGTGAGAACTTTAGCTGGCAGGGCGACGCGCTGGTAATTGGCATCGGCAACGGTCGCCAGGCGGGCGGCGGGCAACAGCTTTGCCCGGAGGCGTTGATTGACGACGGCCTGCTGCATCTGCGAATTTTCACCGGCGAAGAGCTGCTGCCCGCGCTGTTGAATACGCTCGCCAGCGACGACGGTAAAGAGAATCTGGTGGATAGCGTCTCGCCGTGGTTTGAGGTCACCGCATCACATGAGATGACCTTTAACCTCGACGGCGAGCCGCTGAGCGGGACCTCGTTCCGCATGGAGATTTTACCGGCGGCGCTGCGCTGCCGCCTGCCGCCGGACTGCCCGCTTCTGCGTTAACGCATCGCGCGTTTTAAGATGCGTTCCGACTGACGCTTGAAATCCGCCGCCGCTTCGGCGACGGTTTTCTTACCGTAGTCGATGGACTGCAGCGCGCTGTCAAACTCCTGCACCAGCTGGGGGTCTTCCAGATACGGCGACACGCCGACCTTCGCCGGTAACGACAGCGCGAGCTTAATGCCTGCCACCGATGGGTCGTTGTCATTGATCACGCCGGATGCCTTCAGCGTCTCCACGCCGCTTTTGCTGAGCGGCACGCCGCGCTCCAGCCCGAGCAGCGTCACGCCCTCTTTGCTATTGAGCAGGAAGTTAATCAGCTTTGCCGCCGCCTGTGGGTGCTGGGTGGTTTTACCAATCGACAGCATCATCGACGGCTTCATAAACAGCCCCGCATCGGTGGCGCCCGGCAGCATCGGGTAGCCACCCAGCTCCAGCTTCGCCGGTGGTTTCAGGTTATCGGAATATTTGGTCACGGCGGTATTCCACATGTACACGCCGCCCCACTCGCCCTCAATCCACGGCTTCATCTCATAGATATTCCCCTTGCCGAAGGAAGCGTAGTACTTCATGTCGGGAATAACGTGATTGTCTATCAGCGTTTTATAGAGCTGGAAAAACTCCACCCACTGCGCATCACTGTAGCTGAACTTTTTGCTCTGCTCATTGATGGCCGGAATGTTGTATTTCTGCACCATATAAGAGTTGAGCAACGCCAGCACGCCGAGACTCTCCGGGGCCACCGGGTAGTATTGCTTGCCGAGCTTAGTCTCAAAGGTTTTCCCGGCCTGCATCAACTGATCCCAGTTTTGCGGATAGCTTAAGCCCGCTTTTTTCCACGTCTGGTCGTTGTAGTAGAAGATGCGCGCGGTCATGGCGACCGGGATGCCGTTCAACTTGCCCTTCACCGTCACCGGCTGAAGATCTTTGGCGGTGAACTGGTCCAGGCCGATTTCGTCTTTCACTTTATTGAGATCGTAAAAACCGTTGCCGTCTTTCGAGAACAGCGTCAGCCAGTTCCAGTTGGTTTGCATAACATCCGGCTCGGTGCCGCCCGCCAGCTGCGTGGTGAGGCGCGAGGTATGGCCGTCCCAGCCGGTATATTCCGCTTTGACGTTGATATCCGGGTTTTGTTGATGGAAGGCTTCCAGCGCGTTCAATGTCACCTGATGACGACTGTTGCCGCCCCACCAGGACATACGCAGGTCGATGGTTTCCGCGGCCAGCGCGGAGGCGGTACAGGCAGACAGTAATAACGGTAGGGCGATACGGTATGCGGATTGATGCATTTTTTATTATTCCCAGAGGCAAATTGGAAAAATAGGGGTAGGCCGGATAAGGCGTTTACGCCGCCATCCGGCACCCGCGCCGAACTGCCCGAAGGCGCTTCGCTTATCGGGCCGACAACGGCTAGTAAGCCGCCACCTCCCGCGCCATTTCGCGCGTGTACTGGCGGCTGGCGTTAACCAGCATCTGGGTGTAAGGCGTTTTGGCCTCGCCGTTCACCAGCGCGTCAACGCTAAGCGTTTCAAGAATTTTGCCGTACTGCATTACCGCCACCTTCTGGCAGAGATGGGCAATCACGCCCAGATCGTGGGTCACCATCAGGTAGGTCAGGTTCGACTCTTTTTGCAGCTCCGCCAGCAGATTGAGGATCTCCGCCTGCACCGAGACGTCCAGCGCCGAGGTGGGTTCATCCAGCAGCAGTACCTGCGGTTCGAGAATCAACGCGCGGGCAATCGCCACGCGCTGGCGCTGGCCGCCGGAAAGCTGGTGCGGATAGCGGTCACGAAACGCCCGGTTCAGCCCCACGCGGTCGAGCAGCGTGTTGATGCGGCGGTCGCGCTCGCCGATAGCGTGTATTTGCAGCGGCTCTTCCAGAATGTCGCCGATGGTATGGCGCGGATGCAGAGAGCCATAAGGATCCTGAAACACCATCTGCACCTTACGGCAGCGTTCGCGGCTGATGGCGTGATCCAATGTCTGACCGTTAATCGCCAGCTCGCCCTGCCAGTGGTTAAACAGCCCGGCCAGGCACTTCAGCACCGTGGTTTTGCCGGAACCCGACTCCCCCACCAGCCCGTAAATTTCGCCGGGCTGGACGTGAAAATTGACGTCATACAACACCTGGTTGCGCTTCTCGCCCTCACCAAACACCAGGTTCAGATTTTTCACTTCAATCATGATGACTCCTTAATCCGTCAGCCAGCAGGCCTGACGCTGTAGCACCGGCAGCACCGGGCGACGATCGTGCATATCCGGCAGCGCGCTGATTAAACCCTGCGTGTAGGGATGCTTCGCGTTGTCGAGCTCGCAGGCGGCGATAGATTCCACCACCCGCCCGGCGTACATCACCAGCACCCGATCGCAGAAGCTGCGCACCAGGTTGATATCGTGGCTGATAAAAATCAGCCCCAGCCCGCGCGATTTCACCAGGTCGTCGAGCAGCCCCAGCACCTGCAAACGTACGGAAACGTCCAGCGCCGAGGTCGGTTCATCGGCAATCACCAGCTCCGGGTCGGTAATCAGCATCATCGCAATCATGATACGCTGCCCCTGACCGCCGGAGATCTCATGCGGATAGAGGTGATAAACCCGCTGCGGGTCACGGATGCGCACCACGTCGAGCATCTCCAGCGCTTTGGCTTTCGCCTCCGCCTTATGCCCCGGATGGTGCGTCAGCCAGGCTTCGGCAATCTGATCGCCCACGCGCACCACCGGGTTCAGCGAGTATTTCGGATCCTGCATAATCATTGAAATCCGTTTGCCACGAATGGTGCGCATCTGCGCTTCGCTGGCGTTAAGCAGGTCGATGTCGCCAAACTGCATGCAGCTTGCCTCGATACGCGCCTTTTTCGGATGCAGATGCAGCAGCGCGCGCCCGACGGTGGATTTACCGGAGCCGGACTCCCCCACTATCGCCAGTTTTTCACGCCCCAACTGGAAGGAGACGCCGCGCACCGCATGGGTGACCGCGTTGCCGTTGACGAAGTCGACGCACAGGTCGCGCACGTCGAGCAGCGGTGCAGCGTTATTCGCTGCGAGGATCGAGGATGTCACGTAGGCCATCTCCTAAGAAGTTGAACGCTAAGCTGTTGATCAGAATCGCCAGCCCCGGAATCGTCACCACCCACCAGCACTCCATCATGTAGGTACGGCCGCTGGAGATCATCGCCCCCCACTCCGGCTCCGGCGGCTGTGCGCCGAGGCCGAGGAAGCCAAGACCGGCAGCGGTCAGAATGATCCCCGCCATGTTCATGGTGATACGGATAATCACCGACGGCAGGCACAGCGGCACGATATGACGCCACAGCACCCTCGCCGGAGAGGCCCCCTGCAAGCGCACGGCGGAGATAAAATCCGCCTGACGCAGCGACAGCGTTTCGGCGCGCGCCAGACGCGCAATCGGCGGCCAGGCGGTGAGCGTAATGGCGATCACCACGTGCTCCAGCCCTGGGCCTAAGGCGGCGACGAACGCCAGCGCCAGCACCAGGCTTGGGAAGGAGATAAAGATGTCGGTGACGCGCATCAGCACCATGTCTACCTTGCCGCCGAAATAGCCCGCGCAGACGCCAAGCAGCAGCCCCAGCGGGCCGACGGTGACCGACACCAGCAGCACGATGTACAGCGTGATGCGCGAGCCATACACCAGACGGCTGAAGATATCGCGACCAAACTCGTCGGTGCCAAACCAGTGCTGCGCATTCGGCGCGGTAAGCGCGTTGCTTAAGTCCTGCACCAGCGGGTTATAGGGCGCAATCAGCGGCGCGAAAATCGCCACCACCAGCAGCAGGAAGATAATCCCGCCGCCAATCGCCGTTAACGGGTTACGCGCCATCTTGCCAATAAAGCCACCCGCTCGTGCCAGTGCGCGGACCAACCGCTGGCGGCCTTCGCCGCTAGCGCCTGAAAGGGAAGTATCCAGAGAAACCGTCATGATTTTGTCCTCGGATCGAAGAATTGATACAGCATGTCGGACAGCAGGTTGAGCATCACGAAGATCACCCCAACCAGCAGTACGCAGCCCATCACCGCATTCATATCGCCCAGCAGCAGGCTGCCGGTGAGATAGGAGCCAAAGCCCGGCCAGGAGAAGACGGTTTCAATCAGTACCGCCCCCTCCAGCAGCGAACCGTAGGCCAGCGCCACCACCGTCAGCAGCTGCACGAGGATGTTGCGAAACGCGTGATTCCAGATCACCTGACGCTCGGTCAGCCCTTTCACGCGGGCGGTGATGATGAACTCCTGCGACAGCTGCGCCAGCATAAAGCTGCGGGTCATACGGCTGATGTAAGCCAGCGAGTGGAAGCCCAGCAGCGCGGCAGGCAGAATCAGGTGATTAATGGCATTCCAGAACACCTCGCTGTTCCCTGCCAGCAGCGCATCCACGGTCATCAGCCCGGTACGGCGCGGCACGATGCCGTCCAGCCCCAGATCCACGCGCCCGGCGCCGCCCACCCAGCCGAGCCAGGCGTAAAACACCAGCAGCCCCATCATCCCCACCCAGAAAATCGGCGTGGAATAACCGGCGAGGCTGATAATGCGCACCACGTAGTCGGAAATACTGTTACGACGCGCCGCCGCCAGCACGCCCAGCGGAATGCCGAGGCCCGCGCCGACGATAATCGCCATCGTCGCCAGCTCCATGGTCGCCGGGAAGACGCGGATAATATCGTCGGTCACCGGTTTCCCGGTCAGCAGCGCGTTACCGAGGTCGCCGTGCAGCAGGTTGACGAAGTAAATGCCAAACTGGGTCATCAGCGACTGGTCAAATCCCAGCTGGTGATAGACCTGCTGATAGGTGCTCTGGTCGGCATCCGGGCCGACAATCGCCAGAACCGGGTCGATGGGCATCACGCGGCCAATGAAGAAGGTCAGCAGCAGCAGGCCAAACAGCGTAATCGCCACCTGCATCAACCGTTTTGAAAAGCGCCGGGTCCGGGAGCCGGGCGCGAGAATTGCCGTACTCATCCTTTATCTCCTTCGCTCACTTTGTAGACGTCACGCAAGAAGGTGGTCGCCGACGGGTGGGGTTTGTAGTCTTTCACTTCGTTGCGCACGACCACCGAATCCACCATCTGCGAGACGGGGATCATCGCCGGGATCAGCGCGTCGAAACGAGTTTGAATCGCCTGGTAATCGGCTATTTGCTTCTGCGGGTTACGTTCCAGCAGCGCGCCATCAATCATCTCGTTGAGCTGTTTGTCGTAAAAACCGGTACGCCAGCCCTGGAAGTTGGTGAGTCGCGCTTCATCGCTGTTGTCCGGGTTATAGACCAGCGCGCGCAGGCTGGAGTGCGGATGCGGCTCCATCCCGCTGCCCCCGCGACCGACCAGCATGTCGAACTTACGTTCGCGCATCGCGCCGTAGATCTGGTTGCCGGTACCGGTGATGATTTTGGCGTTGATCCCCGCCTGCATCAGCGTCGACTGAACGGCAATGGCGATATTGAGGAACGGCTGGTCCGAGAGCACGCGCAGGGTGGTATCAAAACCGTCCGGGTAGCCCGCTTCCGCCAGCAGCTTTTTCGCCTTCGCGAGATCAAAGCGGTAACCCGGATCCGGCAGCGTCGACGGCATGCCCGCCTTGATTGGCCGCTGGTGCAGTACGCCGTAACCCGGCATCAGCGCTTTGTTAATCCCCTGATAATCAATCAGGTAGCGTACCGCCTCACGTACCTTCGGGTTGGCGAAGTGCGCCTCTTTCATGCTCATCGCCACGTAGTACATGGTGCCGCGTTGCACCGCGTCGACGGTAAGCTGCGGATCTTTGCGCAGGGCGTTGATATCGGATACCGCCATATTGTTGGCAATATCGAGGTCGCCTTTTTCAATCATCAGACGCAGGGTCTGCGATTCCTGGAAATGGCGCAGCACCACGCGGCTCATCTTCGGCTCGCCCCGCCAGTAGTCCGGGTTACGCTTCATGCGCAGCACGTCTTTGGCCTGCCAGGTCTCCAGCATAAACGGCCCGGAACCGGCTTCGTGCGTGGTCAGCCACTTGTTGCCCCAGTCGTTATCCTGTTCATGGCTCTGCACGGTTTTGCTGTCGAGCACGCCGAGGTTACCGAGCGCGCCGAGCGAGTAAATCACCAGCTGCGGATCGTTCGCCTTTGGCAGCACAATCTGCACCGTATAGTCGTCCAGCGCGGTCACCTGCTTATCGACGTTCTTTTTGCTGAAGCCGTAAGACTTCCACACCGACGCCTGTGCGAGGTTTAGGTGCAGAATACGACGCATCGACCACACCACATCGGCGGCGGTCAGCGGGTTGCCGGAGTGAAACTTGACGTTGTTTTGCAGATGGAAGGTCAGCGTTTTGCCATCCGGGCTGATGTCCCAGGATTTGGCCAGTGCCGGTTCGACGTTGGTCAGCTGTTCTGGGTCCAGTTCAACCAGCGAATCATAGAGATTGACCACGATACCGACCACTTCATTACCGGTCATCGCGGCCGGGTCGAGGGTCAGCAGATTGTTCATGTTCATGCCGATGATGAGCTGATCCGGCGGCGTTTTTGCCAACGCCGCCCCGCTCCCCATCGTCATCGTGAGCGCGAGCAAACACGCTCCCAGTAAGGAGGATTTTTTCATCTATCTGTCGCCTGTAGGGTACGACAGGCTACGAATCCGTACGCGCCTGTCTTTGTTATATGTCAGTCGTGGCTAACGGTATTGGCTTCGATATAGGCAAAATTGATGTCTTCGCCCAGTCCCGGGCGTTGAGACAGATGAACAAAGCCATCCGCGTCCATCGGGTCGATGATGCTGTTCAGGTAGGCCGCCGGCTGGTCGTAGTCGAGGAACGGATGCAGCAGGCCGCGCTCATACCAGCGGCAGTTACGGATCGCGCCGACCACCGCCAGGCTTGCCGCGCCGTTGCCGTGTACTTCGCAGTCCATACCGAAGGATTCCGCCAGCGCCGCCACCTTCATGGTCGGCGTAATGCCGCCCACGCCGTTAGCGCCCGCGCGCAGAATGTCGCACGCGCCCGCTTTCACCCAATCCGCACGGCTGTGGTGCTTACCGCCGAAGCTTTCCGGCCCGATAATCGGGATAGAGAGATTTTCCGCCAGCCACGCGTAGGACGACATGCTGTCCTCTTCCATCGGTTCTTCAAACCACGCGAAGTTGAGTTTTTCCAGCTCTTTACCAATCCACAGCGCTTCGGTGCGGCTGTACCAGTGGTAGCCGTCAATCATCAGATCGATATCCGGGCCGACCGCTTCACGCACCGCGGCGCAGGCTTTGATATCCATTTTCGGGTTCGGCGCGAAGGAGACCGGCGGCATCCAGGTATGCAGCTTGATGGCCTTGTAGCCGCGCGCCACCAGCGTTTCAGCGAAGACCGCGTACTCTTCCGGCGTGGACAAACCGCCGGCTAAGTCGTCACCGCACATGGTGCTGCCGTAGGCCGGGACTTTGTCACGATAGCCGCCGAGCAGTTTGTAGACCGGCATATTGAGCTTACGCCCAATCAGGTCCCACAATGCTTGTTCCACGAAAGACAACGCGCGTTCGGTAAGCTGGTGCGCGCTACCCCGCTGCCAGTGCACCAGGTCCTGCCAGATGCGCTCACGGTCGAACGGATCCTGACCGACCAGCACTTTACGGAAGAAAGTATTCACCACGAACGGGCGCACGATTTCCGGTGGTGCAAACGAGTAGCCCTTGCTGCCATCGTCCGCGGTAATCGTCAGCATTGCCATTTTGGCCATGCTTTCTGGCCCCGGATGCGAGTGCCCGGCGCTATCCGAGACCCGTCGGGTAGGATGCTGGAAAACGGTGACATTTACAGATTCAATTTTCATTATGTGTCCTTAGTACAACATTCGATTGCCGCTCATCGCGTCACAATCCTGTGTCCAACACTGATCCGATAAAACGGTTTTAGGGAATTGAAAAGGCGTTTCACGACTAATCTAAGCACAAAATAACAGCGCTTCCACGGACAAATAGCGCTAACAATCGGCTGTTTTTTGGGCATGCGCACAAGGGGGCGTGATGTTTTTCACAAAAGGATAACGAAGTGTGAAGGGGATCGGCCTTCCCACCCGGGCGGATGGGAAGGCGGTAGACTAGGCGAAGGGGATTTTGCTGTCGAGGTAGACATCCTGCACGGCGTTGATCAACTGCACGCCGTCGGCCATGGATTTTTTAAACGCTTTGCGGCCCAGAATCAGCCCCATGCCGCCAGCACGTTTGTTGATAACCGCAGTACGTACCGCATCGGACAGGTCGGTCTCACCGCCCGCCGCACCGCCGGAATTGATCAGCCCCGCGCGGCCCATATAGCAGTTCGCCAGCTGATAGCGCACCAGGTCAATCGGGTTGTCGGTGGTCAATTTGCTGTATACCCGATCGTCGGTATAGCCAAAGTTCACCGCTTTATAGCCGCCGTTATTTTCGGCCATTTTTTGTTTGACGATATCCGCGCCGATGGTGGCAGCCAGATGGTTGGCCTGACCGGTCAAGTCGGCGGAGACGTGATAGTCAACGCCGTCTTTCTTAAACGCCGGGTTGCGCAGATAGGCCCACAGTACGGTGACCAGCCCCAGCTCATGCGCGCGCTCGAAAGCGGCTGAGATCTCCTCAATCTGGCGGCGAGACTCTTCTGAACCAAAATAGATAGTCGCCCCCACGGCCACCGCGCCGAGGTTGAAGGCCTGCTCAACGCTGGCATACAGCGTTTGATCGAAAGTATTTGGGTAGCTCAGCGTTTCGTTGTGGTTGAGCTTCACGAGGAACGGAATGCGGTGCGCGTAGCGACGCGAAACCGACGCCAGCACGCCGTAGGTGGAGGCCACGCAGTTACAGCCCGCTTCAATAGCCAGTTCGACGATGTTTTTCGGGTCAAAATAGAGCGGGTTGGCGGCAAACGAGGCCCCGGCCGAGTGCTCAACGCCCTGATCGACCGGCAGAATCGACAGGTAGCCCGTGCCGGCTAAACGCCCGGTGTTGTAGAGCGTCTGCATGTTTCGCAGCACCGCAGGCGGGCGGTTATTATCCACCATCACCCGGTCAACGTAGTCGTGGCCAGGCAGGTAGAGCTGGTCGGCTGGAATGGTCATACAACGATGCTGTAAAAGGCTGTCGGCATCTTTGCCAAGCAACTGCGCAATATCAGTCATAGCTATGCTCCCGTAAGCGCCGACATCATGTCGGCTGGATGTCCTGCTCAATTTTTTGAGCAGGATAAGCCTGGTACCGGGGGCGCAGAATGTCCAACTTTTGTCGGTTTTAACGCACACGCTGCTGGCACGCAGACGGGACAGCTACCACCATTCGTGGAAATGATGTACCGGGCCAATCCCCTCGCCCACTTCCAGCGTATCCGCCTGAGCCAGTGCCCTGGACAACCAGGCTTTAGCGACCGGCACCGTTTCCTGCCAGCTTGCGTGACGTGGCCGTAACGCCGCCAGCGCCGCCGACAGCGTGCAGCCGGTGCCATGGGTGTTTTTGGTCACTACGCGCGGCGCGGTAAAACGCATTTCACCGTCGGCGGTAAACAGCCAGTCCGGACTTTCGGCGTCGTCAAGGTGGCCGCCTTTCATCAGCACCGCCTCACAGCCCAGCGCCCGCAGCGCCCGTCCCTGTTCAAGCATTTCGCGTTCGCCGCGAGCATGCGGCGCATCGAGCAGCGCTGCCGCTTCCGGCAGGTTTGGCGTAATCAATGAAACCTGCGGCAGCAGACGCTGACGCAGCGTCGCCACCGCCGATGCGGACAGCAGCGGATCGCCGCTTTTCGCCAGCATCACCGTGTCGAGCACCACGTTCTGGATACGATAACGCGCAAGCCGTTCGGCCACGGCTTCAACAATATCGGTCTCGGCCAGCATGCCGATTTTGGTGGTATCAATGCGCACGTCGCTGAAAACCGAGTCCAGCTGCGCGGCGACAAAATCGGGTTCAATGCGATAGACCGATTGCACCCCGCGGGTGTTTTGCGCCACCAGCGCGGTCATCACCGAACAACCGTAGGCACCCAGCGCGGAGAAGGTTTTCAGGTCGGCCTGAACGCCCGCGCCGCCGCTAGGGTCGGTACCGGCGATGGTCAAGGCGTTAATGCGCTTCATACCGCCACCTCCGCCTGCATCGCATACAGCGCATCGAGGAAGGCTGGGACAAAGCTCCCCGGCCCGCGCCCCTCGGCGGCCTGCTGCCCGGCGAGTTTCATCAGCGCGCAGGCGCCCGCCACATTTTCCAGACGGCTGCCCGGCAGCGCGCAGCTGGCCGCCACCACCGCCGACAGCGCGCAGCCGGTGCCAACCACCCGCGTCATCAACGGATCTCCGCCCTGTACCGCCAGCGTTTGCTGACCATCGGTGATGTAATCCACCTCGCCGGTCACCGCCACAATCGCGCCGCTTTCTCGCGCCAGCTTCTGTGCAGCCGGTAGCGCCGTTGCGGCCGTATCGGTGGTATCGACTCCGCGCCCGCCGCGGCTCTCACCCGCCAGCGCCAGAATTTCAGAGGCATTGCCGCGAATCGCCGCCGGGTGTAATTGCAGTAAGCCGCGGCAGAATTCACTGCGCAGCGTCAGTGTGCCAACGGCAACCGGATCGAGCGTCCAGGGTGTCTTCGCCGCATTCGCGCTTTCCACCGCCGCACGCATCGCCTGCGCACGCGGCTGGGTTAAGGTACCGATGTTTATCAATACCGCACTGGCTATGGCGGAAAACTGCGCGGCTTCCCCGGCATCAATCACCATCGCGGGCGAGGCACCAAGGGCCAACAAGACGTTAGCGGTAAAAGTCTGCACGACATCGTTAGTCATACAGTGAACAAGAGGGGCGTGCTGATGGAGAAGTTGGGCGGTGCGCGCGGATTGCGCGGGGTTTAGCAGGTCAACGTGCATGGTTTGCTCCTGCCATAACGCGAAGAAGCAATGACCAGGCGGTCTCTGACTTCCCTACGCTGGCATTATCCAGATCAGGTGGTACGGGTATTTCTCAGCCTTCACCAGGAAGGGCACCCCGAGTCGTTTAGCGGCGTGGCCGCTTTTTTGCAAGCGTAAGGGAAGTTTCTCGCTTAAGCAAGCCTCTTCCCGCGCGACAAATAACAACACAAAGAGAAAGGTTATATCTAATAATCGTTAAACTTTAATTAACACGCGTGCGGCGTATAAAAAAAGATAGTCATAACTTTCTTTCATACGAAATAAAAAAGCAGATAGCCATAATTAAACCCGCGACGAACGGAATAATAAAAAAACAAAGAAAATCATCAGACTCGCTTCAATCTCAGATCATAAAAACTATTTTCCATAGGAATAATCCTTATCAACAAATGGTAGGATGAGCATCGCTAACAATATGAATTTATTAATAAATAACATTTAAACTCAACTCCATTCACCGCCTGAATCTATCAACAAAAAACATGATCTTAGTAAAAGACCACCTTCTGAGAAGGTGGCTTTTGAGAATGCCCCCTGTAAGGGGGGCTACTGTCAACTTTCGATTATT
>PPYF01660363.1_pt1 | contig 37244 bp, 36 predicted proteins | sample 1559871 | NCBI WGS metagenome assembly PPYF01 (sample SAMN08240021, study PRJNA423297) | Human gut metagenome, whole genome shotgun sequencing project.
TAAAACACGGATTTTCCACACAAGGGACGTTTATGGTCAAATTTCAGCTTATTGATTCACACTTATCTTAGCATTTATATGTAAAGCATGGGAAGAGCATCGGGAAACAGGATTGCGTGAAGGTCGGGAAACAGGCCGGCGTGAAGAGCGCATATCATCCATTCGAAACATGGTCGAACTTGGCGTGCCAAAAGAAAAAATTCTTATCAAATATACATTAGCAGAATATGAAGAGGCAATGAAACAATCGTAAATCAGGAAAAAAGATCTGGTGAAAACTCCGGATCTTTTTATATGGATCTTCCCCTTTAGCTTCCGGGATAACCTGCCGATACATGTTATAGCGTAAAATGTAATGGTACGGAGGCAATACATGCAGGTTGAGCAGAAAAATATATGGGAAGATGTAACGCGGAATGCAAAACGCGATAACAGTAACAGGGCAATTGCGGCTTATCAGGCAAATATGCCGGATGCCGGAGCGGTTGCAGCTTTTGGCGGACAGGAAGCCTATGTGCAGCAGAAAACTGCGGTGTCCGAGGCTGGAAATATCGATATGGCAACGTATTCCAACCCGGCAAAGCAGGGGCAGGAAGAAAAGACAGTAGCGGAAAAAATTGCAGGGCAGGAGATTTCTTCGGGACAGGCGCGCAGCAACGAAATCGCTGTAGTGGCAAATACCACTTCCACAGAAGATTTAAAGAAGATGGAAGAGGACGGATTTTCCATTTCCGATGCAGACAGCCATACCATTATTACCGTGACAGACAAGATTAAAGCGGCTCTGGCAAAAGCCGGAGTGGATGTGTCTTCCATGGGCGGAACACTCACAAAGGAACAGTTAGAGGAGATCACCGGAAGTCCGGTTGTGACGCAGCAGATCATGGACTCTCTTGCGGCAAACGACCTGCCGGCGACGGAGGAAAATGTGCAGGACAGTGCGGAGGCACTGGCACAGGCTGCCTCGATTCCGGAAATCACGAAACAGGCGATGAGTTATCTTCTGAAAAATGATATGGAGCCGACCATCCGCAATCTGTATTTGTCCAATTACAGCAGCAGCGCAGAAAATATTGTGGAGCCGGAACAGAGTGGAATTGATTTTGGGTCCCTGATGCCGCAGATTCGTGAGATTATTGCAGAAGCAGGTCTTTCCGATGACGAACATGCGGTGGACAACAGCAAGTGGCTGGTGGCAAACCAGATTCCCCTTACACCGGAAAATCTGCAGTATCTGACAGATCTGCAGGGATTATCGGACGATCTGCAGACCGATCATATAGACTGGAATCAGATCGTGGATTCCATGGCGAAGGCAATTGCGGCAGGAAAACGTCCGTCAGATGCTTCCATGATTACTGCACGCAGACAGATGGAGGAAGCACGTCTGGTAATGACCAGTGAGGCATCCGTGGCGATGGAAAAAGCAGGCGTAGAGATGGATCTGACACCGCTGGCGGATCTGGTCGAGGATTTAAAATCCCAGGAGAGAGAATACTATAAAGACCTGCTTGCCGGTGCCGGAGTTGAGCCAAGTGAAAAAAATGTGGATCTTATGGCAGAAACCATGGATGTGTTTGCCGAACTGAAACAGCAGCCGGCATATGTAATCGGGCAGGTGGATGCGGATGATTCCGTTCAGGAGATTCATGATGCCGGAGCGCAGATGCAGCGCGTATTTGCACAGGCAAATGAAAGTTATGAAACACTGATGACTGCTCCGCGCAGTGACATGGGGGATTCTATAACAAAAGCATTTTCCAATGTGGACGATATTTTACAGGATCTGCAGCTGGATACAAGTGAAACAAACCGCCGTGCAGTGCGGATACTGGCATATAACAATACCGAAATTACACCGGAAAATATTATGGAAGTAAAAGCACTGGATGAGCAGATGCAGCGTGCGTTTTCTAATATGAAACCGGCAGTAACGCTGGAAATGATCCGCCGTGGGGAAAATCCACTGGATATGACTATGGAGCAGCTGAATCAGGCGGCACAGGAGATTCAGCAGGAGAACGGAACACGAGAGCAGGAACGGTTCAGCAAATATCTGTGGAAACTGGAGCAGAATCATGAGATTTCTGAGGAAGAGCGCAGCAGTTATATCGGTATTTACCGTCTGATCGCACAGGTGGAAAAAGGAGATGGGGCAGCACTTGGATTTCTGATGAATCAGGGATCGGATGTGACGATGCGAAACCTTTTGCATGCTGTGCGTTCAGAAAAAAAGAGTGGTCTGGATTATCAGGTGGACGATGATTTTGACGGAGTTGACAGCACAGCAGAAGGTCCGAAAATTGACGAGCAGATCTCGGCTGCGTTCCAGCAGAATTGTCTGCGCGATGTGATGGAACATATTTCACCGGAAAAACTTTCCCGTCTGGGAGAAGAAAAGTGGCAGAATATGTCTCCGGAACAGCTGGCAGAGGCACTCCGGCAGATGGATGAATCCGTTGGGGAACAGGAAGCGGAAAAAAGCTATCGGCAGGAACAGCTTGCGCAGTATCAGCAGCTTGCAGAAACACCGGAAGACGTATATACCTATCTGGAGCGGTATGATATTCCAAACAGTATGGTAAATGTCATGGCAGCATCGGAAATGCTGCGCAAACCAAACCGGATGATGGAGCGGTTGTTTCAGCAAGATCATGTTTCCAAAGATTCTATGACAGAGATTGCAGAGATGAAAGAGCAGGTACTTGAACAGTTTTCAAAAGCCCTTGAGAATCCTTCGGATCTTGCAGATGCCATGGAGACGCTTGCGGATGTGGCAGAGCATGTGATGGATACGATGATCGTAGAAGATCCGGATGTCCGCACGATTGATATCCGGGAAATGCGCCAGATGACCGCACAGTTTCAGATTGGTGCGAAACAATCGCAGGAAGAATGTTATGTGATTCCGATGCAGACAGGAGATTCTGTCACCGGCGTTTCTTTAAAAATCGTAAGAGGAAAAAAGAAAAAGGGTCTTGTGGATATTTTTCTGGATGGAGAAAAGGCAGGAAAGATTACGGCATCTTTTCAGGTAAAATCAGACCGTATTTCTGGAACAATTGTGACAGGCAGCGAAGAGACCGCAAAGCAGATCGAAGAGCATCTGCAGGAGATGCAGGATGCCATGCAGGAACCGGCAGATATCCATGTTGCATATACACCGGATCTTTCTTTGTCGCAGTTTGAGATGTCCGGAATCCGGAGGGAAAGTGAAATGAAAGAGCAGGGAGAACTGGAGGAAGACCGTTCCAATCAGGTACAGACAACGCGGTTGTATCATACAGCGGAAGTTTTTATTAATTCCATAAAATCCCTTTTGACAAAAACAAAAGATCTGTAGTAGGATAGTGCGGAAACCGGATTACAGGTGGTTTCACGATAAGAATGAAAATATACAGGATCTGGAAGGAGAATGGCGAATGAAAAAGAAAATTGTGGCAATGATACTGGTGCTTGCCTGTGTGACAGGAATATATGCACCGGAAAATGCATGGGAAGCACCGGTGACGGTAGAAGCATCCACGCAGAAAGGGAAGAAAACCCCATCTATACAAAAAGTATACAATGCTGTAAAGAAAGCGTATGGGGATGATTATATCCCAAGTGAAAAAGTATCAAAGAAAGAATTGAAGGAACGCTACGGAATTTCTTCCAAATGGTACAGTGCTGCAATTGCGGAGGTGCCGATGATCAGTGCACATGCAGACACACTGGTTATTGTAAAAGCAAAGAATGCAGCTTCCAAAAAGAAAATCCGGTCGGCATTAAAAAAATACAGGGAGGAACTGATACAGGATACCTGTCAGTACCCGATGAACCAGTTAAAGATTCAGGCTTCCAAAGTTTATGTAAAAGGAAACTATGTATGCTTTATCATGCTTGGAATAATCAGCAACAAGCAGGAGGAACAGTCCGAGGACAAAGTGATTGCTGCATATAAAAAGCAGAATGAAAAGGCCGTAAAAGCCATCAATAAACTGTACAAATAGAGAAAATTATGATACGGATATTCAAACGGCTGCCGGGGGTGATTTTTATGGTGCTTCTCCTCGGCCTGGCAGGAAAAGAAGCACTGTCGCATCAGAGAACCTATTCTCCGGTTGAAAAAAGAGAACTTCAGACACGCCCGGAAATAAGTATAACGAAAGTTCTGGATGGAAGATTCCAGAAAAAATATGAATCGTATCTGCGGGATCAGTTTCCCGGAAGGGATCATTGGGTTTCGTTCCAGACAGACATGGAATTGTTTATGGGCAAAAATGAAATTCATAATGTTTACATCGGAAAGAACCATTACCTTTTGGAACACTATACAGAAAAAGAGTTTGATCCGCAGCAGATTTCCAAAAATCTGCAGGCTCTGGAGAAGTTTGTCGGAAAAGCAAAACAGAACGCGGATGTCCATGTGATGATGGTGCCGACAAAGTCGTGGGTACTCCGGGAAAAACTTCCGGCATTTGCCCCTCATTATAAGGAGCAGAAGTTTTATGATGCATTGCAGCAGAAATTGGAAAAAGAGGATGTACTGATTTCCGTGGAGCCCGTACTGGATGCACATAAAGAGGAAGAAATCTATTACCGGACAGACCATCACTGGACGACGCTGGGAGCATGGTATGCCTATGAACAATACACAAAGGCGGTTGGTGGAGATCTTCAGAGGGCACAGGGGAAAAAGAAGTTCCGTTGCATCAGTAAAGATTTCTATGGAACAACCTATGCAAAAATAAATTATGCCAGACAGGCAGACAAAATTGAGATTTATGAGCCGGAGGATAAACTGCGTGTTGTTTATAATATGGGAGAAAAGAAGACAAAGACACTGTATGATGTTTCCTTCCTGAAAACAGCAGACCAGTACAGCGTTTTTACCGGTGGGAATCAGGCAGTGCTTGAGATTACCGGGGGAATAAAGAACGGAAAAACGCTGCTTTTGATCAAGGATTCTTTTGCGAACAGTATCCTTCCTTTTCTGGCAGAAGATTATGAAAAACTTGTCGTTGTGGATCTTCGCCAGCTGAATGTAAGCGGAGACCGGCTTTTGGAAATGTTTTCACCTACCGATATACTGATTCTTTACAACAGTGCACAGTTTGCACAGGATAAAGAGTTTGAGATCAAGTGTAACTAGTATATCGTTTCGTAAAGAAACGGATTAGGTGGCAGTATCCGGTACGTCTTTTCCGCTTTCCAGATAGGTTATGGCACCGAGGTAAACGGCGCGGACCAGTTTTTCCTGATAGGCATCTGTGACCAGCAGAGCTGCTTCCGTTTCATTGCTCAGAAACCCACATTCGACAATTATGATCGGTGTGGGTGTTTTTTTTAATATGTAGTAGTCGTTGTTGGATTTACAAACCCTTGGTTTTGGCGGATTAAGGCTGTTGTTTAGGGTATCCTGCATGACTGAGGCAATTGCAGAACTTTCCACAGACTGTTCGAAGTAAAACACCTGTGGACCGGAGACGGAGGAATCCGGAAAACTGTTCTGATGGATGCTGATGGTCATAACCGGATTGGTATCTGTGATCAGTTTTACGCGGTTTCGCAGATCTTCTACTTTTACACTGCGCGAGTTTTCATCTGCAGGAACGGTATCATCACTTCGCGTGAGTACAACCTTATATCCTTTGTTTTCAAACAGGGTTCTGAGTTTTAGCACAATAGACAGGTTGATGTCTTTTTCCAGAGCATCGTTACAGCCAACTTTTCCAGGGTCGCTTCCTCCATGTCCGGCATCAAGAACGATACAGGTTTTGGAGGAAGCCGCATGTCTGGAAGATGTCAGTGCAGCTGATGCACGCGCAAGTAAGAAAGCACTTATAAACAGACAGGCAACCATAAGAATTTCAAATTTCTTTTTCATAGAACCTGCTTTATGGAATTATTTATTCCTATATATATGCAGGTAAGTCAGTGGATATACCTGGTAACGGTATCCCAGATATCACTCGTTTCAAATCCGAGTTTCCAGAAGGATGCACCGGCAAGCTTCTTTTCTTCAACCAGTTTCAACCGGCATTCTGCGGAGGCGGAGTCTTCCAGCCATACCTTATAGGTGGTGTCATTATCTGTAAATTCCGAATAGTTCTGTCCACAGTCATCCTGCCATGTTTTTGTTGCACCATGTGTGGCGAGAAAATCGTTTGCAGCTTTCATGCCATAAATTTTTGAGGGAATTTTGGCACCGGCTGCTGTGTCATCGGAACTGCTCTCGGATGGGATTTCCCATACACGCGTATAAAATGGCATTCCAAGAATTACCTGATCGGCAGGAACCTCTTTTAAAGTATCGCTTACACCCTGGGTTACCCAGCTTAAAGAGGCAACAGACCCGGCTTCGGGGCTTCCGGCATAATGTTCATCGTATCCCATAATCACAACATAATCTGCAAAATTTGCCTGTTCTTTTCGGTTATAAAAGGAAGTATGCGACATCGGGACGTAATTGTCTACAGAAAGAACAACCCCGTTGTTTTTGCACTTGATGGAAAGCTCCCGGATGAATTCAATAAATGCATCTCCGACTTTCTCTCCATTCATATTTTCGAAGTCTACATTGATTCCATCCAGATTGTATTGAATCGCCATAGAAACAATCTGGTTTACCAGATTCTGTCTCTTAGAGGTATGGGTCAGGACTTCTGTTGTATCGACATTTTTATTTTCCAGATTGCTGACAAGCGCCCAGACTTCAATCCCCTGGTTATGACAGTAATTTACATAATTCAGGCTTGCCAGGTTGGCAATGTTTCCATTGTTGTCATTCAGATAAAACCAGGTAGGAGAGAGTACATTGATTCCTCTGGTATTGGCAAGGACAGAGGAAACCGCGTTATTTGCAGACTGGTTTGTGACCTGATGCCAGGCCATACAGATATTGTAATCTTTCTTTATATGTGCAAAGGTATCCGGAGTGAAATCGCTTTTTCTTGTCTTTTCTTTGACGGAGGAAAGCATACGTTTCTGCATGTATCCGATAATACCGTCGTCTGTCATTACTTTGTCCCAGTTGTCGCCCTGTTCGATCACTGTGACTTCCTCTTTGGAAGAAACTTTTTTCAGAATCGGGCTTTTGATGCCTCCTCTTACGCGCAGGGAGGCATTTTTTTTGGCAGTGGCAGTCTGGTATTTTCCCCACTGGCTGGTAATAATGATCCGGTGAGGATCTTTTACATGTTTGTATTTAAAATCAGAATATTCCTTTACAAAATCCAGATCAATATATGCAGTATCAGAGTTTATGGTAACAATTTTACGACCGTAATCTGCGGAAGATTTTGTAACCATATAACTGGTCTGCTCTGCCTGTGCCGAGATCAGATTTTGTGTTGTTGCATAGAGAAGAATATTCTCGTTATTGTCCCAGTAAAAACGTGAATTTAAATTGTCATGGACAAAATCATAATCGATATAAATATGACCGTCAATGACCCTGGCTTTGGAAGAGGTTACTTCATTATTTAAAACAATGGCAACCTCATCGGAATTTGTCAGATGATAATAAGTGGTTAAATCTTCGTGTTCCTTACTCGGTGTGTATTTGCGGATCAGGGCGAAGACTACGATCGCTGCAGCAATGACAAGTGCCAGTGCAAGCACAGCGAAAATGGAATGAGATTTTTTCTTCATGAGCCGTCCTTCCTTTGTCTGTTGGCAAATTATATATTTATTCCGATTATAGCATTGTGCCTGTACAGATTCAAATGGAATCAGATAAAATTAAGAAATAGAAGTTGTTTGAATTTTTTTGGGAGGGCAGTTGTGTCTGTGGATCTGTCCTCCCATTTGTCTTTTTTCAGTTTATTTTGTGCGTGACGGAGTTGCATTGAGACTCATTTCACACCCATAATAATAGCCCATTTGTTATTTTATTTTTTTTAATGGATCGTTTTAAAAAGTAACGATCAGACTTTCATATACTTCTGGTCTGAATTCAATGACCAGCTGATTGTCAGTAGATAAATTTAATGTGATAACTGTTTTCCTTTCCATATTTGTTCAAAGAATCCAAAATCATGAGAGGACACTTGAAACGGGTTTTCGAGAAAGGGAACCGGAATCACACGGATTCCATAGGACGTTTCGACTCTTTTTCGGTCTTTTTTGAGGTTTCCCATACTCATAAAACGGACATTTGTTTTATAATCCTTTCCTAAATTTGTTTTTTTCAGTTCCTCAATAAATTGTAAGAGCTGCCGATCCTTCCAAATACTCACATTTGTCAGTACAATACAGTAATCACAGCGGACAAATTCCGGAAATGAGTATGGAGTCAGAACCCCGAAATCCAGAATTTTATACTTGTGTTGCAGATGTAACTGTTCCCGCAGCTGCCGGAGTGTAATCTCCGGATAGTAGCTGACACCATTGCAGCGAAAAGGAATGGTTGGGTCCTTTTTCGAAGAAAGCGCAGCAATTTCATGACTGGAATTGACTTCCAGGTATGCGGTGCGGGCCAGAAATCTGCTGTGTAAAAAGTTGCAAAGCGAAATACTAAAGTGTGTTACACCGGAATTTACTGTTGTACCGCAGACTCCTATGGTTGCAGGAGCCGGAATAAATGGTTTATGAAACGTAAAAATAGGCGATTCCGTCCTTTCTCAGGTTGTTGCAGCCAGTGAACAAAATCCAGCTTTTCTTTGTCTGCACGAAAGATGTCCGTGTTAAACGGATAAGAATAGACCGGCTGTGAAAATGTTCTGGCAAAATAAATGGCAGAATTGTGGTCGCACAGATTCGCAACAACATGCAGGCGGTTACCAAAATTTTGTAAAAGAAAGTCTTTGGACTTTGCATCGTCCCGATGCCACAATGCTCCTCCACACACATAGATAATATGATCCGCCGTTGCAAGGCAGGAGAAAGAAAAATCACATCCGTAATCATTTACCATGATTTGTGCGACAGGCTCTGGGATTTCGATGCCACTGTCATATTTTGGAAATCCTGTAAAATTGCGATAAAAGAAACAACCGTTTTTTTCCCACACATGTTTCAGCTGGGCAACCGTCTTGCGCAAGTCGTTTGACCAGTTTTTTTCCTGGTAAATCGCGGAAATGCCAAGGTAGTTAAGTGTTGTCACCAGTGCGATTGCTATGTGTGTTGCACCACAGCCGCTGTGACTTCCAACGACTGCAATTGTCTGCCTGAGATGCGTTCTTCCCGTAGTTTCAATTACTTCTTTTAATGCAGAGTACAGAGCCTGCGGTGATTCATAGCGCAGGTCGGGATCTGCTGAAATTGCTTTTTGAATTTTGGGATAAATAGATCGGTTGGTGGCTGCATCCAGATATGGCATCATATATTCTATGATTTTTCCAATGCTGTAGATATCGGATCTCAGGGTTACCGGTTTTCTTGAGATAAGTTCCGGAGCAGAAAAATCCACGTTTCCGAAATGGTTGAAGTCTTTTCCAGAAATGGCAGCAAAAGATGCGACACTGAAGTCAATCAATTTAAGCTGTGTTCCACATACTATAATATGTTCCGGCTTAAGATCCTGATAAAGAATCGGAGAAGGCCGTAATGTATGCAGATATGCAAAAATGTCACAAAGCTGCTCACAAAAATATAAAAACTGGTTCTGGGATATTGACTGTTGATGAAGCAAAAATTCTTCTAAAGAGTCACCCTGAATATATTCTTCCACAAGATAGTAGAATGATTCATCTTCTTCAAAATCATAAATTGTGGGAATTCCGGGATGCTGAACAGACTTTAGAATCTGTGCTTCGGATATTGCGAAGAGCGGTTGTGCAGAAGTATTTTTGGGGAATCGCTTCATTGCACGGTACTGCTCTAAAGATTGCTGTCTGACAAGAAAGACACTTCCGCATTCTCCCTGGCCAAGGGGACGAATCAGCTCGTATCGGTCAGACAATATTAAATTTTTGTTATTCATACGCTCCTTTGGGTCAGAGACGCATCTCATGCATAAACTTATAACACACTTTATTTTGCAATGCAAGTATTTTTTTTATAATTTTTTAATCCGTGGTAACTTTACAACGGGAGGGCATTTGATTATAATAAGTGTACCATTTACGGAAAGCGATTTCCAGAGAAGGATGTGATAGAGATGAAAATTGAAAAAGTAAATGAAAATCAGATTCGATGCACATTAACAAAACAGGATCTTGCAGATCGTCAGATTAATCTGCGGGAACTGGCATATGGTTCTGAGAAAGCAAAAGGACTTTTCCATGATATGATACAGCAGGCAAATTATGAGTTTGGATTTGATGTGAGTGACAATCCACTTATGGTAGAGGCAATTCCATTGTCTTCCGAATCCCTGGTTTTGCTGATTACAAAGGTTGAATACCCGGAAGAACTCGACACCCGTTTTTCACAGTTTACGGAAGGCGGTGATGAGGAGGAACTGTTTTCGAATATGGGGGCAGCCGGAAATGTGGAACGCAAAGGGGCAGATGATATTTTGGAACTTTTCCAGAAAATACGTGAAGCAAAAGCCTCTCCAGAGAGTGAAAATGCACAGCAGACAGAGGCACCGGAAGAAGTACCGGAAGTACCGGCAGATCTGACAAAAATGTTTGAATTTACGACGATAGATCAGGTGGAGCGTCTCGCACATGTACTTGTAAATTATTACAATGGACGAAATGACCTGTTTAAGAACGAGAAGAAAAACCGGTTTTATCTGGTGATCCACAAAGATGACCACACACCGGAAGAGTTTAATAAAGTCTGCAATATTATTTGCGAATATGCACAGCAGAAAAACTATAATCCTGCAGTCGGAGCATATTTCGCGGAGCATGGAAATAAAATTACGGGACCGCAGGCACTGCAGGTGTTTGCATCTCTTTAGAAAATTTAAATCAAAAAGGAGTGCTGAGATTCAGCACTCCTTTTTGAACCGTGAAATCTATGCGGTTGCATCATGCTCGATGAAATCGTTGATATCATTTACCAGATCATCCGGGTCGATTCCATGAACCATAGCTGCCTCAGCAATAGTCTCCATCTGGGATGATGGGCAGCCAAGACAATGCATACCAATGTTTAAAAGCATAGGTGCTACGTTCTCATCAATCTGAAGAAGTTCTCCGATCATAGTATCCTTGGTTACTTTAGCCATGGGATAAATCCTCCTTTGCAAATATCGTTTAATGTTGCTATTATAATACGATTTCCCGTTAATTGCAAATTATACTTTTTTTATTAAAGAATTGGCATTTTCGGACGATATATATGTCAGATGAAATGACAGGGAGTGTCAAATCAGAGGGCAGGGATGCTCAAACGTAGCGTATACGGGAAGGAATAAATATGAAAATTAATCGCAACATGTCTGCTGTTGTTGCCAACCGGCAGCTGCTCCGGACAGAAAATAAACTGAGTATTTCCATGGGCCGTCTTTCCAGTGGATATAAGATCAACAAGGCAGGGGATAATCCGGCGGGAATGGCAATCTCCAGCAAGATGAAAGCACAGATTGATGGTCTGGATCAGGCAGAAGCGAATTCTGATGATGGACAGTCCGTACTCAGAATTGCAGACGGGGCATTAAACGAAGTCAGCAATATGCTGCAGCGTATCCGTGAACTGAGTGTTCAGGCGGCAAATGGAACAAACTCTTATTCGGACCGTCAGAGTATTCAGGACGAGATTGATCAGCTGACACAGGAAGTTGACCGGATTTCCACAGATACAGAGTACAACAAGAAGACGTTGCTTGATGGTTCGACTAATACACGTGTATATGTGAGTGGAACACAAACAGCAGATGGAACAAAATTTGCACGGAGCGCAACAAGAATTGACTTTTCCGAGGAAGTTCTTCCGGGCGATTATACGGTGGAAGTGAAGACTCCGGCAAAGCAGGCAGAGTATCAGCTGGATCTGTCCGGTCTGATCAATGATCCGGATTTCGAAGGAGGCACAATTTCTGTCAACGGAGTGGGGATCGAGTATAAAAAGGGAATGAGTGCCGATGATGTATATAACCAGATGATATCTGTGGCAGATGAGATCGGGTGCAAGTTTGAAAAAGATCCAAATACGGCAGGGGTTTATAAGATTACTGCGGATAACAGGGGATCAAAAGAAACACTGACCATTGGTATGTCAGAAGAGATGGCAAAAAAAACAGGTCTGTCAAATGCGCAGGGAGTTGTTCAAAATACAGATGACAAAAGTTACAAACTTGTGGCAAGCGGAACCGATGCAGAGATAGAACTGAAAGATGGGTTTGGAAGTACAGTAATTACAAATGTCGAGGGAAATCGTGTGAAAATCACGGATAAGGGTGGATTTTCCATGGATTTTCTGCTGAGTGATGATATACAGGCAACAGGAGCGACGCTTGTATTTGACGTGACGGATGTCGGTGCAATGACAATTCAGATCGGTGCGAACCAGTATCAGAATATGGATGTACATATTCCAGAAGTTTCTTCGGAGAGTCTGTATCTGGATACGGTGAATGTGGCGGTCAACGGAGGTGCAGACAAAGCCATCAGCACGATGGATGCAGCAATTGCAAAATTAAGTGCTGTCCGCTCCGGAATCGGTGCATACACAAATCGTCTGGAGTACGCAAGTTCGAGTCTGGCAGAGACACAGGAAGATATGACAACCGCGTATTCAGGGCTTATGGATACCGATATGGCATCTGAAATGACAGAATATACACAGCAGAATATTCTGGAACAGGCTGCTGTTTCGGTGTTATCACAGGCAAATGATATTCCACAGCAGGTACTGTCTTTGCTGCAGAAATAGGAGTAGCATATGGATAATGAGCTGAAAAAAGATTTTACGAGACGACTGAGCCAGTGTAATTCCGGTGAGATGATCGTCATCATTTACGATATCTTTTTTGCCTATGTGGATGATATTCGGCAGGCACACTGCAAGGGAGATCATGATGGACAGAAGGATGCGATCCGGAATGCACAGAGTGTTCTGGATGAACTGATCGGAAGTCTCAATTTTTCGTATCCGATCTCGCACAACCTGTATAAACTCTATATGTTCTGTAAAAATGAGCTTTCACGGGCGATGTACGAGAATCGGCTGGATGGAGTGCAGGAAGCGGAACATATCATGCACCGGTTGTATACTTCCTTTGTAGAGGTGGCGAAACAGGACAAGAGTGCACCCCTTATGAAAAATACCCAGCAGGTATATGCAGGGATGACTTATGCGCGCGGTGCCGTAAACGAAGATTATATGGATGTGGACAGTCACCGGGGATTTTTTGTATAAAATTTCCGTAAAATGAGAACGGTCAGGAGGGAAGCGAATAGTTTCCCTCTATTTTTTTTACACATTCCAGAAGAAATTTATAGCGCATCTGTACGGCTTTTGCCTGATAAATGTAATAGTCGATCAAATCCGGATCAACGACATTTTCAAGATTGGCATAGGTATTTTGCAGTTCTGCGGTTGTCTGTTTCAGATTATCGAGAAGTATTGCATAGCCGTCAGGGGGCTGAGGGGTTGTCTTAAACAATTTCATTGGATCACCTGCTTTCTGAAGTCTCTCTTTTACAAGTATAAGCAAAAATGGAAAAGTTATACAAAAAATTTGTAAAAAACTGCTTGACAAATAAAATTGGCATTGTTATAATTCGATTCACAACAAAGGGGTGATGCAAATTGATTTCGATGCAGGGGGCATCGGTTCTGACACTGTATGCAATCTTAATTGTGGCAGTCGTTCAGGATATTACCAGCATGAGGATTAGTAACCGGCTGATTATCATGGGTTTATTTTTATCGATGGCATTCGGTATAGTTTTGGGTGGAATGCCGCGAATCATTCAAGTTCTTTTGAATATTTCTATTCCGGTTATCATGTTATATCTTTTTTATCTCATAGGTGTGTTGGGCGCCGGAGATATCAAACTTTTTTCCGTTATCGGTGGATTTACAAATTTAAAAACATTGACAGACTGTGTGCTGGCAGCATTTGTGGCAGGAGCAGTAATAGCCGTGCTCAAGATGTTGTATATGCGCAATCTTAGAATCAGCCTTTTTAAAGCACAGGTTTTTTTAAGGGAACTGTTTTCGGGGAAATTCTCCTCTTATCGAAATGGCTGGGTTCAGGAGCAGAATCTGATGCATTTTTCTGTTGCGGTTTTACTGGGAATGTTATACGCGCATCGGACAGTATGGCTGTCACTGTTTTGAAAAGAAAGGAGGAGCTATGAGGAGAGCTCGATTGGGACTCTGTATTGGAGACCGGGAGTATGGTGACCGTTTTACCAGCTGCCTGATGAATCATTATCGGGATCAGCTTGAGCTGCACATGTTTTCCCAGAAGGAGGCACTTCAGGAGAACTGGAAAACCCTGGATGCAATTGTTCTGTCGGATGATTTGGCTGGGGAAAACAGGATAGAATGTGAAATTCCACAAATTTATCTGTCTGATGGAAATGAAAATGTGGATAAAGAGGTGGAAAAAGGGGTGGTGTTTGTGGATAAGTATCAGGAAGTGAATAAAATCGTCGATGAGATTTTAAAACAGATTGGGGAGGAAATAAAAAATGCCAGTGGGGGTGTGAAGCAAAAATTACAGGTTCTTGCAGTATATTCGCTGGCAGAAAATGAAATGCAGCTTCCGTTTGCGGTCACGCTGTCCTCCATTCTGAGTGAAAACGAAAAAGTTCTGCTTCTGGATTTGCAGGAAAACAGTGGATTGTCGCAGCTGATGGGGGAATTTTATTCGTCCGGGATGGAAGAACTTCTGGTGATGGCAGAAAGCGGAAAATACTCAAAGAGCAGGATGGTTTCCTGCATCGGTCATCTGGACAGGACAGATGTTGTGTATCCTCTGGGAAATACCGAGTGTCTGTGTGAAGTGAAAAATCTGACGTATCAGAAATTGTTTCAGATTTTAGCGCAGGAAATGAATTATACAACCATCGTTTTAAATCTGGGGTCACGGTTTATGGGATTTTTTGAATTGCTGGGGAGCTGCCAGAAAATTTTCCTGATGAAAAGCAGAGGAGGGCTTGGACAGTGGAGAGAGAAAGAATTTTTGACAGAAATTCAAAAACGCGGAGAAGAACGGTTATCCGAGAATCTGCGGGAAATACAGCTTCCGCTTGTGGTATCCCCTGTGGTATCCTGCGAGCGGCTCATCGAGCAATGGAAATGGAACGAATTTGGAGACAGTATCCGGAGGATGATGCCGGTTGGATGAGTATGTAGGAGATATCCGGCAGCGTGTATTGGAACGCATGGATCTTTCACGGGAGATGTCGGATGAAGAAATTGAAAATCTGATTGGGGAAGAGGCATCCCGGCTGATGCAGGAGGAACCCATTTCCATTCGGGAGCGCCTGATGCTGGAAGCAAGAGTGTTTAATTCACTCAGAAAACTGGATGCTTTGCAGGAACTTCTGGATGATCCGGAAATTTCCGAGATCATGGTTAATGGCCCGAAACATATTTTTTACGAAAAGGCAGGAAGAGTCCACGCATGGAATCAGGCATTTGCAAGTGAAGAAAAAATGCAGGATGTGATACAGCAGATCGTCGGGAGACATAACCGGGTGGTTAATTTATCGAATCCGATCGTAGATACAAGGCTTGCAGATGGCTCCCGTGTAAATATTGTCCTAGCACCGGTTTCTCTGGATGGTTCTACAATCACAATCCGGAAATTTCCGGAGAAACCGCTGGATATGCAGACCCTTATTCAAAAAGGGGCACTTCCGGAAGATGCAGCAGAGTTTTTAAAGATGCTGGTAAGGGCAAAATACAACCTGTTGATTTCGGGAGGGACAAGCTCCGGGAAAACGACATTTTTAAATGCTTTATCACAGTATATCCCGGAGGATGAGAGAGTTATAACGATTGAGGATTCCGCGGAACTTCAAATACAGGGAATCAAAAATCTGGTACGTTTAGAAACACGGAATGCAAATATGGAGGGCGTCCAGCCGGTAACAATCCGGGATCTGATCCGCACAGCATTGCGTATGCGTCCGGACAGAATACTTGTTGGGGAGTGCCGTGGAGCGGAGGCATTTGATATGCTTCAGGCATTGAACACCGGACATGATGGCGGATTATCTACCGCCCATGGAAATTCAAGCAGAGATATTCTTTCCCGTCTGGAAATGATGGTACTGATGGGGATGGATCTGCCGATTGCTGCAATCAGACAACAGATTGCATCGGGGATAGAGCTGATCGTTCATCTGGGAAGATTACCGGATAAAAGCCGCAGGGTATTGGAAATTACAGAGGTATGCGGAGTAAAAGATGGCGAGATTCAGATTTCCCCGATTTACGAACTGGAAGGAATTGGGGGCAGCTGGAAGTGGAAACACTGTGGCATATTAAAGAATCGTAAAAAACTGGAGATGGCAGGGCTGACCCGGGAGAAGGGAGAGATAGAAGATGGATTATCGCGTGTATCATCTGAGCCGGAAGGAGGTCTGTAGAAGCATTGCTCTGGCGGGGCTGCTGACAGCGGTAGTTGCGTATTTATTTTATGCCAGCTGGCTGGGGATAGTATTTTTTCCTGTTTTTATCTGGTTTTTCATGAAGCGTCAGAAAAAAGCAGGGAGAGAACAAATGCAGATACAGCTTGCAAGGGAATTTATGGATACCCTTCGGAGTATCAGTGCAGCTTTGCTTGCTGGTTTTTCTATAGAAAATGCGTGGAAAGAGGCAGAAAAAGAAATACTCGCATTATATGGGAAAAAATCCTATATGTATCAGGAGGTAAAGGAGATGAATTGTTCCATCAGTCTCAATCAGCCATTGGAGGCATTACTTGCGGACTTTTCTGCGCGAAGCGGAAATATGGATATTGCAGGTTTTTCGGAAGTTTTTTCGTTCGCAAAACGCAGCGGTGGAAATTTTGTGACAATCATTGATGCGACATCCCGACATATGCGGGTGCGCCATGAAACGGAGAGGGAGATTCAGGTACAGATTGCTTCTAGAAAGATGGAACAGAAAGTAATGAATGTTATACCTGTATTCATATTGGCATATCTGAAAGTGACATCCATGGATTTCTTGAATGTTTTATACGGAAATGTGGCAGGTGCGTTGTTTATGACGGTGTGTCTTGCAGCTTATGGCGGGGCAATTGTACTGGCAGAGAAAATAATGACAATACACATGTAGAGGGGGAAGCGTGAGAAGGAAAAAAATCATAGAGGCATCGGTTGTTTGTATTCTGTTATTGTTGCTTGGAGCATATATGGAATTTTCCAGTCGCAGTATGGATGATAAAAACAGGATTATCCGAGGCAGCCCGGGCAGTGGGAGACAGGAAGTGGAACTTACGCTGAATGCGGGAGAACAATTGAAAGATTATGATTATCAGATAAGCGTTCCTGCACAATGTATTGATGAAAAGACAGCACAATCCTATTTTTCCCGGGCAGAAAAGGAAATAGACGAAACCTTTTTCCCAGAGGGAGAAGAGGCTGCACATGTAACAGAGCAGGTGCATATGAAGCCAAGCTATGTGAAAGGATTGGTAAAAGCCGACTGGACATTGGATCAATACAATGCAGTGGACGTGGATGGAACGATCCGGGAGGATCAATTAGATCCCCAGGGAGAACTTGTACAGGCGAGTGTGGCACTTACCTGTGAAAAGTATCGGGAGGAATATACGTTTTCTTTTCAAGTATACCCGAAAGTGATGTCGCAGCAGGAAAAGGTCATTCATGAAATTGCAGCTGAAGTAGAGCAGCAGAGTACGCAGGAAGGGGAGAGGTATCTGACGCTGCCGGATCAGGCGGCAGGGGTGAAGCTGCAATGGAAAGAAAAAAAACAGCATCTGGTATGGAAAATTTTGTTTTTTGAGGTACTGGTTCTGTTCCTGATGGCGGGAATTGTTCTGGAGAGGAAACGTACTGCGGATCATATAAAAAAAGAGCAGATGAAACTGGATTATGCGGAAGTTGTGAGTAAACTTCTGATTTTACTGGGAGCAGGCATGTCATTAAAACAGGCATGGAATAGAATTTCCGCTCAATATTCTGATAAAAGGCAGAAAAAACAAATAAAAGAACGGTATATCTATGAAGAAATGATAATAACGAATCACGAAATCCTGGACGGGGAAAGTGAACGTCTTGCATACCAGAAATTTGGAGAAAGAGTGGATTTGGGAGAGTATCAGAGACTCATTCGGATTCTTTTACAGAATTTACAGACCGGAAGCAGGGGATTATGTAAACTTTTGGAACAGGAATCGGAGAATGCACTGGAAGAAAGGAAAGCACTGGCCTGTAAATTGGGAGAAGAGGCAGGAACGAAAATGCTGTTGCCGCTTATGATGATGCTTGGCATCGTGATTGCCATCATTATGATTCCGGCAATGCTGTCATTTCAAGTATAAGGAGGAAAAATTATGTTAGGATTTAAAAACTTTTTGATGGAAGAAGATGGGGTAGGAGTTGTAGAAATGGTGTTGATTGTTGTGGTATTGATAGGAATTGTTGTGTTGTTCAAGAAAAAACTGACAACATTGGTTTCGGATATTTTTACCACAATTAAAGAGCGTGCAGGAGAGGTATAGTGAGAAAAAAGGCGAGTATTACTGTGTTTGCAGCCCTTTCACTGATGCTGGTGGCGCAGCTTCTTTTCACACTTTTAGAAGCGGCGAGACATTATGAACTTCAGAAAGTATTGTATATGAATACGGATACGGTTTTGGAATCCGTTTTTGCCGATTATTGCAGTCCTTTGTGGGAAACTTACAAAATCCTTGGAGTACGGGTGGAAGATACAAAAGGTAAATTATGTTTTAATAACAGGGAAGCACAGCTACGTGGCCTTACATCGGATCATCTTGGAAGCAAAGAGCAGAAAACTTTGCTTTCCGGGATGAGTCTGTTGACCGCGGAGATGACAGATGCAAGGTATGACCCCTATCGATTGCTGACAGATCAGAATGGTGTCGTATTTCAGAAGGCTGTGTGTACTTATATGAAAAAGAATATTGCATATGAGATGGCAAAGTCCGTCTATAATCATTATGAAGCAGTAAAAGAAGTAAAAAAGGACTACAAAAATCCGGATGAGGGTATTGCAGATGCAATGGACGCACTGAAGCATCCGGAAAAATATGAAACAGGAGAGACAGGTAAAGCAGGTAATTCATCATCCCGACAGTTAAAAGGTGCGGCGCGTCAGAGTTATAAAATAAAAAATAAGGATTCTGAGGAAACGGGAGCTGCAACAGAGAATCCTTTGGAAACGGTGACTGAAGTGAAAAAAGACGGGGTACTATCTCTGGTTTTGCCGGAAAATGCAAGGGTGTCCGGAAAATCTATTAATATAGAAGAAACTGTTTCACACAGAAGCCTGGAAAAAGGTACAATGGATTCTTATGCGGGAACAGACTGGTATCAGAAAGTATTATTTCATCAGTATCTGGTTAATTATCTTGGAAACTACGTGGAGAAACAGCAGGATCGGGTATTGGAATATGAGCTGGAATATGTTCTGGGTGGAAAAGCGAATGACGCAGAAAATTTAAAAATTGTGGTTTCGGAGTTGCTGGCAATGAGAGAACCATTAAATATGGCCTCACTAACTGCATCTTCCAAGCGACAATCAGAGGCAATGGCACTTGCGGTTACATTGGCAGGAGCATCGGCGAATCCGACCGTAATTGAAGCTGTAAAATACGGAATCTTAGTAGCGTGGGCATTTGCAGAAAGTGTGTTAGATGTAAGGACACTATTGTCCGGTGGGAAAATTACAATGATAAAAAGTGATGCGGACTGGACTTCAAATGTACATATGATTCCAGAACTTTTGTCGGGCTGGTCTGTGGCGAAAGATTGTTCTCAGGGATTGGATTATAGACAATATGCTGCCATTTTGCTTTTGTTTCATAAGGGAAATACCCTTGCAATGCGCACCATGGATGTGGAGGAAGCGTATGTACAGACACAGGAAGGGTACGAAAATTTTCAGATGGACCACGTTTTGTGTGAAACTGAGCTTACTGCCACCTATGAATTCCAACCGGTATTTCTTGGCTTTGTATCCATCCTTGAAAATTTCTCAAATAGATTCCGGATTCAAAATCATTCCGGATATAGTTATTTTCATGGGAAGGAGGGGATGTAAGGATGTCTTTTGGACAGTGGAAACCAACAATTACCCTCAAATATCAACCTTTTCCGAAGCAGGCATGTATTCATAAGATAATAAACGAACCAATAGATTCGAATCCGCAAGACGATATCTATAACCTGGGAGAACATCCTTGCCAAAAGGCATCCTTATGTTCCTTTTTTAAGGGATCGTATACGCTGGAAGCAGCCGTGATTATTCCTGTAGCAGCCGTGTTTTTCCTTACGCTCTTATTTTTCTTTCGGGTATTGCAGATTCAGACAGAAGTTCAGGAGGCGTTGAATTATGCAAGCAGAAAAACAGCATGTGAAGCATCTGCGGTTTCATCGCAAACGGGGCTTCTGGTATCTGCGGAAGCGTATTTTAGAAAGGAGCTGGGAACGTACAGTTTGCCGGAAAAATATATTCGTGGTGGAAAACATGCGATTACGATGGCGAAATCCGATCTGTCAGGAAATTATATTAATTTGCAGGTTAATTATTACATTAAAATTCCAATTAGCTTTTTTGAGGTAAAGGGTGTTGGTATCTGTCAGAAAAGTAAGAGCCATAAGTGGATTGGCGACCGTACAGATGGAAAGCAGAGTGATTATGTGTATGTTACAAAACATGGAACCGTTTATCACAGGAGCAGAAAGTGTCATTATCTGGATTTAAGTATTAAAAGTGCGGATTATGCACAGATCAGCGGCATGAGAAACAAAAATGAACATAAATACAGCGCATGTTCCGGGTGCGTGGTGAAAAATTATGTCTCTGGAAAGGTGTATGTGACGGATTACGGAACCTGTTATCACAGTGATCTTGCCTGCAGTGGATTAAAAAGAACCATTTATCTGATTCTGTTGGAAGAGACGGGAGGAAAAAGGGCCTGTGGCAAATGTGGGGCGAATGCGGAGGTGAGGTAAAATAATACGGAACAACTATGAAATGATCAGAATGTGCATATTGACCTTTGGATTGGCAGGACTATCCTGGGAAGATATGAGAAAACAGGAACTTCATGGCTGGGCAATTTTGCTGCTGGGAATATCAGGTATGGCTGTATCACTGCTGGGAGGCTGTTGGAAAAATCCAGTATGGTTTTTGGGATTACTGCCGGGGATATTTATGCTTATACTGGCCTGGAGTACAAGAGAAAGTATTGGATATGGGGATGGTCTGGTAATTTTAGGTATGGGATGTTTTTATGCATTGAGTGAAATGATGGCAATTGTCATGATTGCCATTACCATTGCGGGAATTGCGGCTCTTGGTTTACTGATATTTGGGCATAAAAACAGAAAATCCGAGTTTCCGTTTGTGCCGTTTCTGCTAGGGGCACATTTGGTCATGTGGGGAATACAGAGATAAAAGGAGAAAATATGAAATGGAGAGGAAGTTATACCGTAGAAGCGGCTGTGATCATACCTGTTCTGATATGGACGATGGCAGCAGCTATGTGTACAGGAATTGATTTATTGAATGAAGTACGTGGGGAGCATGAAGAAAAGCAGATGGAAGATATGTGGGCGGTAGATTCCTTTTATCAGTATCAGATTTTAAAAGAGGTGAAAAAATGATCAATCGGGAAATAATATATGAAAGAAATCTTACGGGAAGTTTTATGAAAATTGCGGCGGGAATCCATGCGGGGCTGGATGAAAAGCTGATGTTGCGGAGAAAATTGCCGGGACTTCTTGCAGTGGAAAAGGCATATATGGATGGGGAGGGACAGTACTGGTATAACATATCCGGCAAACAGTCGCTTGATATGTATTGCAGGGTAAAAGAAGTAGATATTTCTTTTATTGAAAAACTGATTATGAGCATTTGTAGTGAAATGGAGATCCTGGAATGGAATCTGATTCAGACCAATTGTCTGATGCTGGACCCTGAGTTAATATTTATTACCAACAGCAACCAGGAAATTATTTTTACCGTATATCCAGGTGGGAGTGGAACCATTGAGACAGAATTTCAGCAGTTGATGGAATTTTTGCTTACAAAGGTGGATCATAAAGATACACAGGCGGTAAAGGCCGCATATGGAATTTATGAGAAGACGCTTCTGGATGGTTATTCTATTACAGATATCCGGGATGAAATTGTAAGATCCAGACAAAATGAGGGCAAAAAAGATGTTGCGGAGGAACCCGGGGTAAATGGAACGGAAAAAGTTTGGAAAGAGGAAAACAATCAACCCGTAGTTCCTGAAAGAAAATATGAAGATCATCCAGACAAAAAAAGAAAAGATGAAACTGTAAAAAGAGCCAACAGAAAGAAAAAGGGGGAAAAGAAAAAGGAGGGAAAGAAAAAGGAGCAGAAGGAGTGGATCAGAAAATTAAAAAAGCTACTGATAGAAATAGGTCTTCTGGAAGAGGAAGAAACAGGAAAACGGGTATATGAGTCTTATAAAGAAAGCGGGGAACGTTTGCAGGATACCAGAAAACCTTCGAAATCTGCGGTTGTATATCCGGAGGAAGTAATAAAAACGGTGGCACAACCCGAATATCGGCCGACGGTATGTCTGAACAGCATGACGGGAAAAACCAGGGGAATGTTGTTGTATCAGGGAGCTGAATCTTACGAGGATATCTGTGTTACAAAGAAAATGACAAGAATCGGGTACGGTCCCGATGCGGACATACAAATACAGGCAGATACGATTAGTCAGCTGCATGCGCGGATTGATCGTGATGGAGAGATCTATTATATTGAGGATCTAAATTCGACAAATGGTACGTTTGTGAATGATGAGCCGCTGGCTTACAAAGAGAGAAGAAAATTAAACAGTAATGACATGATCCGTTTCGCGGATGTCCGATATCGTTTTTGCTAACTGCCTTGTCTTTCCAAATGGAAGTGAGTATACTGATAGCATGTAAAAAAATCAGGAGGGAAAAGCATGCCACAAAAAAAGAAACTTCCATTTGTAACTGTGGGATTTGTCGCTGTGAATGTTCTTGTTTATGTGATTCTGGAAATCCTTGGAAATACGGAAAACTCGGAGTTTATGGTAAGAATGGGGGCGGTCTGGCCGCCATATGTGAAGCAGGGAGAATACTGGAGACTGTTTACAGCTACTTTTATGCATTTTGGATTTGAACATATTTTGAATAATATGCTGGTACTGATCTGTGCCGGTCCGATTCTGGAGAAGGCGATGGGGCATATCAAATACCTGTGTCTGTATCTGATCGCCGGTGTGGGAGGAAGTACACTGTCCTATGTGCAAATGATCGCACGGGGAAAGTATGATGTATCGGCAGGGGCATCCGGTGCTATTTTCGGTATTATCGGGGCATTGCTGTGGATTGTGATGATACACAAAGGAAGATATGAATCTCTTACGGGCAAAGGGCTGCTTTTTATGATTGTGATCAGCCTGTATTATGGAATTACCAGTGTGGATGTGGACAACTGGGCACACATCGGTGGCCTTGCAATGGGATTTGTTCTTGCAATTATTTTATACCGGAAACCTCGTAAAGCAGTTGATTTATCGGGGGAAAATCCCTATACTAATTAGTATCAAAGCAAGGAGAGTATACCGATGAAAATCAACGTGTATTATGGAGGCCGGGGACTTTTGGATGACCCGACACTGTATGTATTAAAAAAGATGGAAGATGTTTTACGGGAACTTCGGGTAAACATCGAACGATTCAATATATATGAGCATAAGAATGAAATTGCAACCCTTCCGCTGACGTTCAAAGAGGCAGACGGAATTATTCTTGCCACAACGATTGAGTGGCTGGGAATCGGTGGTTATATGCAGCAGTTTCTGGATGCCTGCTGGTTATATGGTGATAAGGAAAAAATCAGCCATACCTATATGCAGCCGATTGTTATGTCTACAACCTATGGGGAGCGTGAGGGAGAACTGACGCTGATGAATGCATGGGAGATTCTGGGTGGATTACCATGTGCAGGGTTATGCGGATATGTAGAGGATCTGGTGGAATTCAAGCAGAATAAAGATTATACGCTGATCATTGAAAAGAAAGCGGAAAACCTGTACCGTACCATTTCCCAGAAGATCAAAAATCTTCCGACCAGTAATCAGGCGGTAAAGCAGAGTGTTCTGCGGACGCAGCAGCTGAATCTGACACCACAGGAGAGCGAACAGCTCTCGAAGTATGTATCGGATGATACTTATGTGAAGCAGCAGAAAGAGGATATTGAGGAACTGGCATCAATGTTCAAAGATATGCTTGGAAAACCGGATGATGATATGGATACACCGTTTGTGAAGGAACTCGAAAGCCATTTTGTATCTACCGAGGATTTTGCTGCCAGCTATTCCTTTATTATCGAGGGAATTAAAAAGCCATTGTATGTAGCAATTGAAAACGGAGAATTGGAGATTCATTACGGTCAGGAAGAAAAGATTGACGTGGTTGCAAAATTAAGCAGAGATGTTCTGCAGTCAATCATTGACGGACGGATGACATTCCAGAGAGCGTTTATGACGGGTGAGATGACAGCGAAAGGGAATTTTAAAACGCTTCGTATGCTCGATCAGATATTTGTATTTTAGGAGGCAAAAAAATGAGAGATGACAATTGTATTTTTTGTAAACTGGCAAACGGAGATATTCCGACCAATACGATCTACGAAGATGCGGATTTCCGTGTGATTCTGGATGCAAGTCCTGCAGCAAAGGGACATGCGCTGATTCTGCCGAAACAGCACTATGCAAATATGTTTGAGATTGATGATGAAGTACTCGCAAAGGCTGCAAAGCTTGCAAAGAAAGTTATTACACACGAAAAAGAAGTGTTGGGATGTGACGGTTACAATGTGCTTCAGAATAACGGAGAAGCAGCAGGACAGACCGTATTTCATTTCCATATGCATCTGATTCCGCGTAAAGCAGGCGATCAGGCAGTTCCTGAGTGGGAGCATTTATCTCTTTCCGATGATGAGATGAAAGAAATCTGTGATAAGATGAAGATGTAAAAAATTTGTATCTCTATATACAAAAACATGCATATCGCTGGAAAAACGTACAGCAGATATGCATGTTTTTTGTTTTGGCGTGTGAATTATTTAGAAACACTTTCAATCAGTTTTAATATCGTTCCGATGGAATCCATCTGACCGCTCTCTGACATGGTACGGATGTATTTTTCACGGTCGGCATATACTTCGCGTACTGCATCAAGTAATGTCTGATCGGTCAGTTTTTCTTCTTCAATCACATAAGAAAATCCCTGCTTTGCAAAAGATTTCGCATTTAAAATCTGATCACCACGGCTGGCAGCGGCAGAAAGCGGAATCAGGATGTTTGGCTTGTGTAATGCAAGAAGCTCACAGATGGAATTCGCTCCTGCGCGGGAAATGGCAAGATCTGCCAGGGCAAACATGTCTGTCAGTTCTGCACTTGCATATTCAAACTGCGCATAGCCAATCACGCCTTTTAATTTCTCATCGAGGTTTCCTTTTCCGCAAAGATGAATGATATAAAACTGCTCTAACAGTTCCGGAAGCACTTTCCGTACCGCTTCATTGATTACCTTGGAACCTGAACTTCCGCCGACGATCAGGAGTACCGGTTTGCTGTGATCCGGGAAACCGCAGTAGTGAAGAGATTTTTCCGCATCTCCGTGGAACAGTTCCCGGCGGATCGGTGAACCGGTAAGAACTGCTTTTTCCGCTGGAAGGTATTTCATGGTCTCCGGGAAATTACAGCATACTTTTTTTGCACCGCGGATTGCGATTTTGTTTGCAAGTCCCGGTGTGATATCGGATTCGTGGATAATTGCCGGAATATGGCAGTGTTTTGCAGCAAGAACAACCGGAACAGAGACAAATCCACCTTTGGAAAAGACAACGTCTGGTTTGAGTTTGCGCAGAATGGAGATTGCCTGCCCATATCCTTTTAATACTTTAAAAGGGTCGGAGAAGTTTTTCCAGTCAAAATAACGGCGAAGTTTTCCAGAAGAAATTCCGATATAAGGGATTTTTTGCGCTTCAATAAGTTCTTTTTCCATTCCGTTATAGGAACCGATATATGTAATTTCATAACCGGCTTCCTGAAGTGCCGGCATAAGGGCAATGTTTGGAGTAACATGTCCGGCAGTTCCGCCACCGGTCATAACAATTTTTTTTGATTTAGCCATTCGATATTTCCTCTTTTCTTTACTTAAGTCAACTCTATATGATCCATATAGAAATGTCAAGCAACATGAGCAGTAACGACATATGTCGAAACTTGCGACCGAAAGGATATTCCGGTGATGACGTTCTTTCATTATAATAAGATTTATACAGTAAGAAATGATTTTATATAATATGAAAGGATGGGAGCAGATATGACAATACTGATGTGGATCAGCAGGTGGCAAAATGAAATGGAGTTAATGATTATGGGGTTGCAGATCATACTTTTTTTATTTTTAACAATTGGGGTGTTTTGTATTGTGCGGCAACAGAAAAAAGCAAACCGGTGCAGAAGGCGCCTGGAATTGTACTTAAAAAAACACATGGACAAGCCTGGGAAAAAAGAAGAAAAAAGTGTATCACCGGAGAACGTGCAAAATAAAAATTTACATGAGGATGAGGAAGAAAACCGCATAATTTCAACTGTTTTGCAGGAAATTTTCCCATAGTGGAATGTTTTTTATCAAAAACAATACATAAATTGACACAGGAATATAAAATATGTAACATTTTCAAAACCGGCATGGGTGTGCAGTGAAAACGCACACCCATTTTTTAAACGGAATATGAGCAAAAGTGGAGAACACCACCCATTTTTATACTAAAATTTGACAAATGGGAATTCCTGTGCTACAATAAGCCACGTAACAAACTTGTAACAAATGAAATAAAGTGTTTAAAAACGCAACATAAGTGTAATACTTATTGCATAAAATGTTACGAATCCACGGTTGAGATGTGGATGAAACAAACTACGGAGGTTCATCAATGAAAGCAAGCAAAAAGGTGATGGAAAGTGTAATCGTGTCGGGACTGGCACTCACACTTGCGGTCACTGCAGTTACCGGTAATGGAGTGAATATTGCAGCAAAGGATGCAGCAGACACACAGTTTGTCAATAACGGGATTGCCGGAGTGGCATCTGCCATGAATGAATATGAACTGGAGTCAGCAGACTATCTGGACAGATATATTTCTGTTGAAAAGACAAATGCGGCTTTGGTTGCGGCAACAGCAGATGGAACGGTTATATCCGGAAATGATACAAGTGAAGAAACCACGGAAAAGGAAACTGTTTCCGAAGAGGAACAGGAGTGGCAGAATAAGCTGATGGCGAAGGTGGATGATTTTCTTTACGTCCGCGAAAAGGCAGATTCTGATTCCGGAATTGTCGGAAAGATGTACAAAGGGGATCGCGCAGTTGTGAAAGAAGCAGGCGATACCTGGACAAAGATTGAGTCCGGCAATGTAACAGGATATGTAAAGAATGAGTATTGTGTGACAGGAACAGATGCATTAAATTATGCAAAGAAACACTGTGATACGGTTGCGAAGGTTTCCATTGACGGTCTTCGTATTCGTAAAGCACCCGACACAGATGCGGAGGTAGTGAAAACCGTTGCATCGGGTGAGCACATGGATGTGAATACAAAAGCCGAAGAAACAGACGGATGGATTGCCGTCAAAGTTGGTTCAGATACCTGTTATGTGAGTGACGATTATGTGACCGTCACACTGGATACAGGCAAAGCAGTCACCATTGAGGAAGAACAGGCAGCAATCAAGGCTGCCGAAGAGAAAAAGGCAGCGGAAGAAGCAAAGAAGAATGCTTCTGTTTCTGCTGAAAATAAATCACCGTCCGGTCAGTCGGCATCTTCCCAGACAACACAGAATGCGTCGATTGCCGCAAGTGCAGATGAAGAGACACTTCTGGCAGCACTTGTACAGTGTGAGGCCGGAGGAACCAGCGTACAGTGTATGACAGCGGTTGGAGCGGTTGTTGTTAATCGTGTCAGAAGCGGCGGATTTGCAAATTCTATCTACGGAGTTATCTATCAGAGAGGTCAGTTTGGACCGGCATCTTCCGGCAGACTTGAAGCAAGACTTGCCAGCGGTGTCAGCGCAAGCGCCAGACAGGCAGCGAGAGCCGCATTAAACGGCAGTGATCCGACAGGTGGGGCAAAATACTTCAAACTGGCATCCAGCGGTCATGCGGGAACGGTTGTAGGACCGATTGTATTTTATTAAACTTAAAAATCCAGGAGCTTTGTCGAAAGGCAGAGCTCCTTTTTTGATCGGTCAATTTTCCATACCATTGTTGTAAAATTCCGGCAAATGGAGTAAAATGTTTTCAACGTACACTTAAGGAGGAAGAGCAATGACATTAAAGGGACGTAATTTGTTAAAAATGATGGATTTTACACCGGAGGAGATCCTGTATCTTGTGGATCTGTCCGCAGAACTGAAAGAGAAGAAACATCAGGGAATTATGCATGACAGCCTGGTTGGAAAAAATATTGCACTGATTTTCGAGAAGACAAGTACAAGAACCCGATGCTCTTTCGAGGTAGCTGCACATGATCTGGGTATGCATGTGACATATCTTGAGCCGAGCGGTTCCCAGATTGGAAAAAAGGAAAGTATTCCGGATACCGCACGTGTTCTGGGACGTATGTTTGATGGAATCGAATATCGCGGATTCGGACAGGAGATTGTGGAAGAACTAGCAAAATACGCAGGGGTTCCGGTGTGGAACGGACTGACCAATGAATCCCATCCGACACAGATGATTGCCGATATGCTTACCATCAAGGAGCATCTTGGAAAACTTAAGGGTGTGAAGTTTGTATACATGGGAGATGCCCGCTACAATATGGGCAATTCCCTGATGGTTACCTGTGCAAAGCTTGGTATGCATTTTGTTGCCTGCACCAATCCCAAATATTATCCGGACAAGAAGCTTGTGGATTATTGTGTTGACGTGGCATCTACGACAGGAGCAACCATCACACTGACAGACAGTGTTGCGGAAGCAACCAGGGATGCTGATGTCATTTATACAGATGTATGGGTATCCATGGGTGAACCGGAAGAAGTATGGGCAGAGCGTATCAATGACCTGAAACCGTATCAGGTAAATACCGATGCATTCAAAAATGCAAAGGACAGCGCGATCTTCATGCATTGTCTGCCGGCATTCCATGATTTAAAGACCACGATCGGAAAACAGGTTTATGAAAAGTTTGGATTATCCGAGCTGGAAGTGACCGATGAGGTATTTGAAAGTGAGCGCTCCGTTGTCTTCGATGAAGCTGAGAACCGTATGCATTCCATCAAGGCGATCATGAAGGCAACGTTATCTGACTAAGAAAAAACGTTTACATATTTTTGTGAATGGAAAGTATGATTATGAAAGCAGAAATTTTAAGACTGCTCCGTGAGACGGACGGATATGTGTCCGGTCAGGAGCTGTGCAATCAGTTTGGCGTATCCCGGACCGCTGTCTGGAAGGCAATTAATCAGCTGAAAGAGGCCGGTTATGAGATTGAGGCGGTGCAGAATAAGGGATATCATCTGGTATCTGTGCCGGACCGTATGGACGAAGTGGAGCTGGCAAGCATCCGAAAGACCGAATGGGCAGGCGTGGAAACGTATTATTTTGATAAGATTGATTCCACGAACACGAAAGCAAAAGAACTGGCAGAAGAAGGACATCCGTCCGGAACTTTTGTGGTAGCGGACCAGCAGACTGCGGGAAAAGGACGTCGCGGACGGTCATGGGATTCCCTTCCGGGAACGGGAATTTATATGACACTCATGCTCAAACCGGACATCAATCCGAACCATGCATCCATGCTGACCCTCGTGACAGCGATGGCAGTGGCAAATGCAATGCACCGGGTGACGGGAGCAGAGGCTTTGATCAAATGGCCGAATGATATTGTCATAAATGGTAAGAAGATCTGTGGGATTCTCACGGAAATGAGTGCACAGTTTGACTATATCAACCATATAGTGATCGGAATCGGAATTAATGTGCACAATGAAAGCTTCCCGGAAGAACTGCAGGATCATGCAGGTTCCCTGCTGCTGGAGTGCGGAAAACGTGTGCACCGTGCAGATCTGATTGAGGCATTTTTGGAAGAATTTGAACGGCTGTATGCGATCTATCTGCAGACCGAGGATCTGTCAGCATTACAGGAAGAGTACGATCAGCTGCTGGTGAACCGTGGCCGGCAGGTGCGCGTGCTGGACCCGAAGGAGCCATTTGAGGGAAAGGCTATGGGAATTACAAAAAAGGGAGAACTGATCGTAGACACCTGGGAGTCAAGAAAACTGGTGTCTTCCGGAGAAGTCTCCGTGAGAGGAATCTATGGATATGTCTAAAGAGGCAAATGAGGTAGTATTGTGCGTATCCAACGCATACCAGAAAAAATTTTATCTGAATGAGAACTTCAACGGACTTCCACAGTCCATCCGTGATGAGTTAAAAATCATGTGCGTCATTTACACCGAGGATATCGGGGGAGTATTGGAGCTGGTATTTGATGAAGCGGGAAATCTGGAACTTCGCACTTCCTGCGAAGAAGGCGATTTCTGCTATGATGAGATCGGAAGCGTGCTGAAAATCAAGCAGCTGCGCAACGAAAAAAGGGAATTGCTGGAAGCACTTGAGATGTATTACAAAGTTCTGTATCTGGGCGAGGGCTTAGAGGCACTGGACGAGGAGGAAGACAAATGATATTAACCATAGATGTTGGAAATACGAATATTACCTGCGGGGTGTTTCAGGGCGATGAGATCGCCGCAAGTTTTCGTATTACGACAAAAATGCCACGGACATCGGATGAGTACGGCATGATGCTTTTGAATCTGCTGGAGCAGAACGATATTCATCCGACAGAAATTAAGGATGCCATCATCTGTTCCGTTGTGCCGAATGTGATGCATTCCCTGAGGGGCGGACTTGTCAAATATTTCCATATCACACCGATCGTTGTGGAGGCGGGCATCAAAACGGGAATCCGCATCGTGACACCGAATCCGCAGCAGATCGGAGCTGACCGTATTGTGGATGCAGTCGGGGCATATGAAATATACGGAGGTCCGGTGCTTGTCATTGATTTCGGTACTGCCACAACCTATGATTATGTGGATGAAAGCGGAGCCTTTCAGGGAGGGATCACAGCACCCGGAATCCGGATTTCGGCAAAAGCCTTGTGGGAAGATGCTGCAAAACTTCCGGAGATCGAGATCAAAAAGCCGGCATCAATTCTCGGAAAAGACACGATCACAAGTATGCAGGCAGGGCTTGTGTACGGACAGATCGGGCAGACCGAATATATTATTAACCGCGTGAAAGCGGAAGTCGGACTCGAAAATATCAAAACCGTTGTAACCGGAGGACTTGGCCGCATCATTGCCAATGAGACGGATGCTGTGGATATTTACGATCCGAACCTGACGTTAAAAGGGATCAATCTTGTGTATAAAAAACAGAATCGGAAAATAAAATAGTTATGATCAGATCACTTCAGATCGGCAGTGTGACACTGCCAAACAATTTAATATTAGCTCCTATGGCAGGCGTAACCGACCTGCCATTTCGCTTGTTGTGCAAAGAGCAGGGGGCAGGGCTTTTGTGCATGGAAATGGTAAGTGCCAAAGCAATTCTCTATAAAAACCGCAACACACAGGCACTTCTGACGATTGATCCGCGGGAAAACCCGGTGTCTTTGCAGTTGTTTGGATCAGATCCGGATATTATTGCAGAGATTGCACATCAGATAGAGGATCGCCCATTTGACATTCTTGACCTGAATATGGGCTGCCCGGTGCCAAAGATTGTCAACAATGGGGAAGGCTCGGCACTCATGAAAAATCCAAAACTCGCAGGAGAGATTATTGAAAAGACGGTAAAAGCGATCAAAAAACCGGTTACGGTAAAAATCCGCAAAGGGTTTGATGACGAGCATGTCAATGCGGTGGAGATGGCAAAGATTGCGGAAGCCTCCGGTGCGGCAGCAGTTGCCGTGCATGGACGGACCAGGGAGCAGTTCTATTCCGGCAAGGCAGACTGGGACATTATCCGTCAGGTAAAAGAAGCCGTAAAGATTCCGGTCATTGGAAACGGAGATCTGCTTACGGCGGAGGATGTGATTGCCATGGAAGAACAGACCGGATGTGATGGCTTCATGATCGCAAGGGGCGCACAGGGAAATCCGTGGATTTTCCGGCAGATCCTGCATTATTTTGAAACAGGGGAGCATCTGCCGAAGCCGCCGGCATCGGAGGTGGCACAGATGATTCTGCGTCATGCCCGGATGATGCTGGAGTTTAAAGGTGAATATATCGGTATCCGTGAGATCCGCAAGCATGCGGCATGGTATACCGCCGGATATCCGCATGGAGCACGGCTGCGTGTGGCAATCAATCAGGTGGAAAATTACGAACAGCTGGAGACACTATTGATGGAGTATTTCGTCTGATGCATAGAAAGCTGTGTCGATGTTCACGGAATTGCTGTTCAGGTTGCTGGGTGGACACGGTGTGGGGCGGGCGGTAACTTCACGGATGAGCGACAGTCCGGTTTGAAGGAGAATATCTTGACAGAATGTGGACAATTCGCTATAATACCTAGGTTATTGTGGATTATTTATGCGCTTTTTTCAAAAAGCTGCATATAAAAAATATAGAATCAGGGGTAAATCAAATGGATAAGAAAAATATTTTGACCTATGAAGGTCTGAAAAAGCTCGAAGACGAACTGCAGAATCTCAAAGTTGTAAAGCGTAAGGAAGTTGCTCAGAAGATCAAAGAAGCCCGTGAGCAGGGTGACTTGTCCGAGAACGCAGAATACGATGCAGCAAAGGACGAGCAGAGAGACATCGAGGCGCGTATCGAGGAGATCGAAAAGATCTTAAAGAATGCCGAAGTCGTTGTTGAGGAAGAGGTCGATCTGGAGAAGATCAGCATCGGATGTAAGGTAAAGATTCTCGACTGCGAGTTCAACGATGAGTTAGAGTACAAAATTGTTGGTTCCACAGAGGCAAACAGCTTAAAGGGAAAGATCAGTAATGAATCACCGGTAGGCCGCGCACTGTTAGGTAAAAAAGTAGGCGATACCATTACCGTAGAGACACAGGCTGGAGAGTTATCTTACAAGGTACTTGAGATCCAGAGATCAACCGTAGATTAAGAGAGGAAATGAAAATGGCAGGACAGAATAACGGAAAGCAGGGCGGACAGCAGCAGGATGTCAACCAGCTGTTAAAGGTGCGCCGTGAAAAGCTTGCAAATCTGCAGGAAGCGGGACAGGATCCGTTTCAGATTACCAAATATGACGTAACCCATCACACATCAGATGTGAAGGAACTTTACAATGCACACGAAGAGAAGCTTTTAGCCGGCAGACCGGCAGTCAGTACCGATGGTATGGACGAGGCAGCTGCAAGAGAGGCAGTCAAAGCAGATTATGAGGAGAGAAGAAGCATCATGGATGCCGATCCGATCCACGTATCCATTGCAGGACGCATGATGTTCAAGCGTGTCATGGGAAAAGCATCTTTCGCAAACATTCAGGATCTCAAGGGAAACATCCAGATCTATGTTGCGCGTGACGCAATCGGAGAAGATCTGTACGCAACTTTCAAGAAATCCGACATCGGTGATATCTGGGGTGTCAAGGGATATGCATTCCGCACAAAGACAGGAGAAATCTCTATCCATGCGGAGGAGATGACACTGCTTTCCAAATCTTTGCAGATCCTTCCAGAGAAATTCCATGGACTGACCGACACGGACATGCGCTACCGTCAGAGATATATCGATTTGATCATGAATCAGGAGAGCAAGGAAGTATTTGTAAAGCGTTCCAAGATTTTAAAGGAGATCCGTAACTTCTTAGCAGACCGTGATTTTATGGAAGTAGAGACTCCGATGCTTGTTGCAAACGCAGGCGGTGCGGCAGCAAGACCGTTTGAGACACATTACAATGCATTAAATGAGGATGTAAAGCTTCGTATTTCCCTGGAACTTTACTTAAAGAGACTGATCGTTGGTGGTCTGGAGCGTGTATACGAGATCGGCCGTGTATTCCGTAACGAGGGTGTGGATACCCGCCACAACCCGGAATTTACCCTGATGGAGCTGTATCAGGCATACACTGATTACGAGGGCATGATGGAACTGACCGAATCCATGTTCCGTTACCTCGCTGAAAAAGTATGCGGATCTACCAAGATCTCTTACAACGGCGTGGAAATTGACCTTGGAAAGCCATTCGCACGTCTGACAATGAACGATGCGATCAAGAAATATACCGGAATTGATTTCGATCAGGTACCGGATGATGCAGCAGCAAAGAAGCTTGCTGACGAGCATCATATTGCATACGAAGAGCGTCACAAGAAGGGTGATATCATCAACCTCTTCTTCGAGGAATACTGCGAGAAGGAACTGATCCAGCCGACCTTTATCATGGATCACCCGATCGAGATTTCTCCACTGACCAAGAAGAAACCAAGCGATCCTACAAAGGTAGAGCGTTTCGAGTTATTCTGTAATACATGGGAGATGTGTAACGCATACTCCGAGTTAAACGATCCGATTGATCAGCGTGAGCGTTTCGCTGCACAGGATGCCAATGCCGCAGCCGGTGATGACGAAGCAGAACACACCGATGAAGATTTCCTGAATGCACTGGAGATCGGTATGCCGCCTACAGGTGGTATCGGATACGGAATTGACCGTCTGGTAATGTTACTGACAGACAGTCAGGCAATCCGTGACGTACTGCTGTTCCCGACAATGAAGTCACTCGATTCTGACAAGAAGGCTTCCAAGTCTTCTGATGCAGACGCAGAGGCACCTGCCGGAGACAACAACGGATTCTTTACAGCAAACGAGAAGATTGATTTCGCGAATGTAAAGGTTGAGCCTTTATTTGAGGAAGAAGTTGATTTTGATACATTCAGCAAGTCAGATTTCAGAGCTGTTAAGGTAAAAGAATGTGTTGCAGTACCTAAGTCTAAGAAGCTGTTACAGTTTACACTTGACGATGGAACAGGCACAGACCGTACGATTTTAAGCGGAATTCACGCTTATTATGAGCCAGAAGAGCTTGTTGGAAAGACATTGATCGCCATCACAAATCTTCCGCCACGTAAGATGATGGGAATTGAATCTTGTGGTATGTTACTTTCAGCAGTAAACAACCTCAAGGATTCCGAGGATGAAGAGCTTCATCTTCTTATGGTTGATAACCATATTCCGGCAGGAGCAAAACTTTACTAATTTTATATGAAAAGTAAGAGACCTTTCGATACTTGAAAAAGCATCGGAAGGTCTTTTTTACGCCCAACTTACGCCCAATTTACGCCCAAAACTCAAAAAGTTATGAAAAATTATGCGAATTTAAGTGATGAAACGTTATTACGCATATCTAGAGTGTTCTATAAATTCAATTAAGTCGGATTTCATGATTCTGTAGCTTCCTGCAATTGTAAATGCAGGAATGTAACCATTATGAATTAATTCAAGCATTTTTGATTTACTAACGTTTAGAAGTTCTTGGCAGCGTTTACGCGTAAGTAAATCGGGTTCGTTTTTAAACAAATTTAATGTACTCCTTTCAAATGTAGATGGTCTATATCGGATTATAGGGGATTATTAGAGTGTTTTTAAGACATATAAAAATTAATGAGAAGCAATTTTTAACTTACGCATGATAGATTTTTCTGTCATGCGTTATTTTTAATTTATGGAGGAAAATGAAATGATGAATTTTGATGTATTTAAAAAAATGATTGTAGTTGAAATGGAGCAGCGTGCTGGAGTGGGAAATGTAGTAATAGAAAAAATTACAAAAAATAATGCTACGCAAATAAATGGATTGATAATTCGAAAGAATAATTGCAATATGGCACCAGTAATAAACTTGGATAGTTTTTATAAGGAATTGTGGGAAAAACCATTTTCTTTACTTGTTGATGAAATTTGGGAATTGTATCAAAGTGTGAAAACGAAACCGGATATAGATTTATCTACATTTTTGAAATGGGAGAGCATCAAGGATAAAGTTGTGATGAAAGTTATTAACTATGAATACAATAGAGAATTACTTAAGCAGGTGCCTCATTATAAGTACTTAGATTTGGCGGTTGTATACTATCTTATTATAGATAGAGAAAATGATGGAGAGGCTACCGTAATGATTAATAATCAACATTTAGAAATGTGGTCTATTAGCAAGAATGAATTACAAGAAGCGGCTTATAGTAATTATGGCAAATTTTATTTGCCATATATAAGAAAATTGGATGAGGTAATTATGGAAATGCGACATATAGGAGAAAAAGAATTAGAGGGAGAAACGCCACTGCATGTTATTACAAATCAAAGAAAAACATATGGAGCAACGCTGATTCTATTTCCAGAAATATTTAGAGCAATATCAGAAGTCTATATAACCTTGACACATGGCACATAAGAAAAGAGGAAAAAATGGAAGAGAAAGACAAAACATATACGCTAGAAGAGGTGACCTACTTCTATTTAGTAGATAAGGTACACGATACCAATTATAAAAGGCGAAAGGTTCTTATGAGAGCTTTAGAAGCGTTAGATCCGAAGGAGCGGATTGATGTTTGTGAAATGTTGCTTGATATAGACGAAAAATAGGAGAGGATCAACCTCTCCTATTTTGTATTAAAAAGTTCATTCGTAAAAAAAGTCGTGTAAAAAAACGGAATGACGAATTGAGATAGCTGGATTTATAATAACTTCCATCAAGATCTTGGTAATAAAATTTATAAGGAGGTCAAAGATGGAGAATGACACACCGAAAAAAATGAGATTTGAAAAAGCGTTGGAAAAGGCTTTTAAAGAAGGGAGATATGATTATTTTGGAATTTCATATAATAAAACATTGGCAACACTAAACGCCTCAGAATTGTCAAGAATAAAGAATGCAATTGTATTTGTTTCTAATGCAGGATCGATTCAAAAATGGATCGTAGAGGATTATCAAGTGCAGCAGTGTCCGGATGAATTACATATTTGCATAAAAAATTCCAAGGTCATGCTTGGGTGCGTTGGAGACCATAATATAGAGGCATACTGTATGTACATGGAGGATGAAAGTCACAGCTATCATATTAGTAGTCTGATGGATCGAAAGATGAAGGGCGAGAAGCTGGATGGAAATCTGGTAA
>PPYF01208544.1_pt1 | contig 37228 bp, 32 predicted proteins | sample 1559871 | NCBI WGS metagenome assembly PPYF01 (sample SAMN08240021, study PRJNA423297) | Human gut metagenome, whole genome shotgun sequencing project.
ATATAGAGGGGATTGGTCAAATGGTATGACAGAAGTCTCCAAAACTTTTAGCGGGAGTTCGATTCTCTCATCCCCTGTTGAACCGTCGAGTTATCGGCGGTTTTTGTTGTTCATAAGTAATTCTTTAGAATTCTATTGTTTAGAATGTATATTTTTTCAAGAATTGCAGTTTTGTAATATTTCTCAACAAAATTGATCTATTTTCCAAAGAAAATGTTGCAAAAGCGACAGGGGAAATAGTGACATTTTTTCAAAAAGTCAAAAAAGATATAGTATTGAAAAATTAAAGTTGTTGGATGGATATGGAATACAGTATAATCAAAGCATAAAAATAAAAGGAGACAATATATAGAGTACAAAAGAATTGATGCTTCTCAAATAGATATGTTATGGGAGTTACAAAAACAGTATAAAGTGGAAATAGGAGAAGATGTACCTGACGATATAGATAAAATACGTTTGGCTGAAGCAATCAGTAATGAAAAAATTTTCTTTTATGGAGCATGGGTAGATAATTCTTTGGTTGGCTGTTGCTCAGTCACCGTTGGCTTTTCCACTTTTGATTATATGCCAAGCGGTGTATTTGAAGTTTTTTTTGTTTGCCCTGATTTTCGCCATAAAGGAATAGCGCGTCAGCTTGTAGAATTTGCATATCGTTCAAGCGGCGTAAGTTCTATGACTGTTGGCAGTGCGGATTGTGATATACAAATGTACCAATTACTTGGATTTTCGATTCACCTGGGAAATTTGCTTGCTATATCATTGTAGTAGTGTATCAGTACTATGATTTTTTATGAACCAAACTGGAAGGAGGTACATCAGGTGGCAACAGGTATCATGATTATGGGTTCCTCAGGCGCGGGTAAGACAACACTTGGTAAAATGGTGGCTGAAAAGTTGGGATATACGTTCGTAGATATTGATGAATGTATCTGGCGGCAGGATACGCCAATTCCCTTCACAGAAATGTACACGAAAGCAGAGAAGATCAGCCGTGTACAGGCGGCAATAGCAGACTGCGAGCATTTTGTGATGGCAGGTTCTATGAATTCTTTTCATGAATATTTTGATCCTTTTTTTCATCTGGTGGTTCATTTGCATGCGGATGCCCAGCTCCGTGTGGAACGTGTTCATGAACGAGGAATAAGAAGGTTTGGAGAGCGCGTTTTGGAAGGCGGCGATATGTATGAAAAGCATCAGATCTGTCTGAAAGAGGTTGCAGGATATGATCACGGGGGCGGAGGCTGCACCTTGCAGCAGCATGAAATGTGGCTGCGTTGTCTGAAATGCAAAATTATTCGTTTAGATGGCGGCGATGCATTGGAAAAAAATCTGGAGAGAATTGTAGAATCGTATGAGGAAGCGGAAGAAGCGTATCAGGAAGAAGTGATAAAAAAGGAATAAAATGTAACAGTTGTAAAAGTTTAGAGGTCAAGAAAAAAATTCTATATTGCAAAAGAGGAAAACTTACGATAAAATAGCAATAGTTTCGAGTATTTTCCACATAATAAGAAAAGGGGATGCAGCAAATAACATTTTTTATATTTGAAAAATGCTTAAATGCGGCACCTCCTTTCTTTGTATCAGGAGTAATTATGGATTACAAGTTATTATTAGATACCGCAGTATTTGCAGGTGAAATTTTGATGAAGAATGGTGCGGAAACCTACCGGGTAGAGGACACTATGTATCGGATTTTAAAAAAATCAAATCTTAAAAAAGTAGAAGTTCTTGTGATGATGACAGGATTTGTGGCAACGCTGGACGATCCGTCCATTGACTCCATGACGGTATTGAAGAGAATTACCACGCGAGGGACGGATCTGGAGATGATTGACCGGGTAAACAGGATTTCCCGGGCATTCTGTGCGGATGAGCTGACACTGGAGGAAACGTTTCGGCAAATCAAAGCTATGTGGAAGGAAAAACCGCACGTGAAATGTAATTTTGGAGCGATGGCGGCGATTACTGGGGGATTTGCAGTGATGTTTGGCGGAACTATCCCGGAGGCAGGGATAGCGGCGCTGGCAGGGTTTATTTCAGCATTTGTAAAGCTGGTTTGCAGAAAGAAGCAGCTTCATATGTTTCTGGAAAATATCATCTGTTCCTCAGTACTGGCGCTTGTGATTGGGCTGGCGGTGCAGATTCTTCCAGGGGTGTATGATAAAGATCTTTTGATTGTCAGTGCAATCATGCCTTTTGTGCCGGGCGCAGCGATTACTAACGCTGTTTTTGATACTTTGCATGGAGATTATCTGTCCGGTCTGGCGAGGGCGGCGGAGGCATTTGTCATTGCGGCTGCTGTAGCGGCGGGTATCGGTATTGGCATGTATCTGATCTGATGAAGGAGCAGGGAAACAGGAGGAATTGTGATGTTTGAGTTAATTTGGCGAAGCATCGGAGCTCTGGTGGCGGTGATGGGCTTTGGAATTGTTTTAAAGGTTCCCAGATGTTTTCTGCTGTGGGCAGGAATTGATGGAGCAGTGGGATGGTTTATTTATTTGATTGTAGAGCAGACGACCGGTTCCATGTTGGCAAGTACTTTTCTGGGGGCGGTAGGGATTGCAGTGGGCGCTCATATATGCGCTCGTATTTTTAAGACGCCGGTGACGATCTTTATGATTCCTGCCAACTTGACGATTGTGCCCGGAGCGGGAATGTATCGAATTGTGTATTATATTCTGCGATCGGAGCATGAGATGTCTTCTTACTATTTTCAACAGACGATTCTGGCGGCGGGAATGATCGCAGTTGCCATATTTATCGTAAATATTATATTGGAAAAAGTTTTTTCTACGGGAAAGATGGTTCAAAAGTCTATTTCGGGAAAGAATGCTCTGAAAACAAAGAAGAAAGAAGTTTTATAATTATTATAGGCGACAGGAGTGTACACAATGAAAAACAAATTTCTGAAAGATAAAGCAGACAAAAGTCTGGCAGTGAAACTGGGGATCGGCGCAGGATGTGTTTTATTGATAGCGGCAGCAGGCTGGTATGGGTGGAAAACATATTATTATACAGATCATCTTTTTGAAGATACAAAAATTAATCAATTAGACTGCAGCAATCTTACAGTACAGGAAGCGGAGACTTTCATAAAAAATAAGGTGGAAGATTACGCTCTTCAGATGGAATTTCGAAAGGATCGGACGGAAAGTATTTCAGGAAAGAGTATTGATTATAAGTATGTGAGTGATGGCAGTGTGGAGAAGATTCTGGAAGAGCAGAAAGCATTTTTCTGGATCAGCGGTTTATTTAAGGATCATGAATATGAGGTGAAGGAAAATATTTCTTTTGATGCAGATAAGCTGAAGAAAGAGCTGGAACAGTTGGAAGTGATGAAGGAATCCGAACAGGAACCTCCGAAGGACGCTTATGTAACCTTTAAAAAGAAAAAGTTTGTAATTGTGGATGAGGTGTACGGAACGACACTGAAGGAAGAAGAACTGAAAAACGCTGTTTTTCAAGCTGTTGGAGAGAAGCGGGAGAATTTTGTGGCTGAGGAGGAGGGCGTTTATGTCAATCCCAAAGTCACCGCGAAAAGCAAGGAGCTGGAAAAAGAAAAGGACCAGTTAAATGATTTTGCAGCCGTTTCCATAACGTATGAATTGCCAGACGGAGAGGAAGTTTTAGACGGCAATGATCTGCGAAAATGGCTGAGTGTGGACAAAGATGGAAATTATTATAAAGATACGGAGAAGTTTGACAGTAAGCTTACAAAATATGTGAAGAAGCTGGCAGAAAAGGTGGATACATTGGGAAAAGAAAGACCTTTCCATACTACATCAGGACTGGATGTAACGGTGAAGGGGGGAAACTATGGATGGCAGATCGATCAGAAGGAAGAGAGAAAAGAGTTAAGAAAAAATATAAAAGAGATGAAAAATATTTCCCGGGAGCCGATCTATTCCAGCAGAGAAAAGTATAAGAAGAATCATGGGCTGGGAGATACGTATATTGAAGTAAATCTGACAGAACAGCATCTGTACTATTATCAGGATGGAAAGATCGTAGTGGATTCGCCTATTGTTTCGGGAAGGATGACAAGAAGCAGATTTACGCCTCCGGGAGTTTATTTTTTGACTTACAAAACCAGAGATAAGGTGTTGAGAGGGCAGCCGCTTCCCGATGGGACGCCAAGTTATGAGTCTCCCGTATCTTTCTGGATGCCGTTTAACGGGGGAATCGGTCTGCATGATGCCAGCTGGCGAAGCAGCTTTGGGGGAAGTATTTACAAATACAGTGGTTCTCACGGCTGTATCAATATGCCCTATAAAAATGCAAAAAAAGTATATGAGCTGATAGATAAGGATGTTCCTGTTGTCTGTGTGTATAATGACGGGTATTCTCTTCACGGCTGATTTTTTTCGGGGATGCTTATATTGGAGCTTGCATTGCTCCATACGGCATCCCCGTTGAATTTAGAAAATCTTAAGAAGTTCTTTGGGGCATTTGATGGTATAATCAGGAGTAGTGACAGCACCAAATCCATAGGAAGCAAATACAAAAGGAATGCCGGCGGTTTTTGCCGCATGGAAATCTCCATCGGTGTCTCCTACATAGACAGGAGCATTCAGCTGATAATCACGGATAACCTGAAGAATATTGTCGGCCTTGGCATTTCCGGTATCTCCGGGACAAAGATGACCCTCAAAGTACTTTCCGAGACCGCTGGAACGGAGGAATACTTCAATATAGCCAGCCTGGCAGTTGCTGACAATGAAGAGACGATATTTTTGTGCGAGCGTTATAAGAGTCTCTTCCAGATCAGGATAGAGAGGGGCGCAGCATTCAAGGAGCGCCAGATGTTCTTCCTGACAGCATTGGTCGATGAGCCGTAATTGCTCTTTGCTGGAATAGTCAGGAAAGATTACTTTGGCGATATCGGGAAGAAGCCGCCCAAACAGACCTTTCAGTTTTTCGCCGGTGATAGTAAGATTCAGATTTGTTTCTCTTTGGATGACGCGATTCCATGCGGCTGCGCAGATTCCGGTGGAATCCCAGAGCGTGCCGTCGACGTCAAAGATAATACTGTCCATAGTGATCTCCTTTGTTATTAATTTTAGATGACAGGCAGTTTTGCCCTTACGTTTTATTTTAATGACAGCAACAGAAAAATACAAGTGTTAAACACTGGGAAGGAGTTTTTTTGCGGTATAACAGGATAAAAAAAGGACATTTTTTGAGCCGCCCCAACCGTTTTACAGCGAATGTGGAGATGAATGGAAAGACAGAAATATGTCATGTGAAGAATACGGGGAGGTGCAGGGAACTTTTAATTCCCGGCGCAGATGTATTTCTGGAGGAAGCTTCCAATCCAAACAGAAAGACAAAGTATGATCTCGTACAGGTCTATAAGGGAAAGACTCTGGTGAATATGGATTCTCAGATGCCAAATGCTCTTGTGGAAGAATGGCTGAAAAAGGGAAAGCTTTTTCAGGGGCTTACAAAGCTTCAGAGAGAAAAGAAATATGGCAATTCCCGGTTCGATCTGTATGCAGAATATCAGGGGAAGAAAGCATTTATCGAGGTGAAGGGAGTAACGTTGGAACAGGAGGGGATTGCCCGGTTTCCGGACGCTCCCACGCTCAGAGGATTGAAGCATATTCGGGAGTTGGAGCAATGTATAGCAGAGGGGTATGAAGCCTGGATTTTCTTTGTGATACAGATGAAGGGAGTTCAGCGCTTTCAGCCGAATTGGACAACGCAGCCGGAATTTGGGCAGGCGCTGCAGTATGCGCGGCAGGCGGGAGTTCATGTGGAAGCATGGGATTGTATGGTTACTCCTGGGGAGATTTTCATAGACCAGAAGATTCCGATAGACTTATAGATGGAGAAAGAGCAGGATGTTAGAAGAAATTGTAGAACCGCTGGTTACATGGTATAGAAAAGGTCACAGGATTCTGCCGTGGAGGCAGCAGAAGAATCCGTACTACATATGGATATCAGAAATTATGCTTCAACAGACCCGGGTGGAAGCGGTGAAGCCGTATTTTGAACGATTTACAGAAGCGCTCCCCGATGTGGAGGCGGCTGCCGCCTGTTCCGAAGAACAGCTGCTAAAGCTGTGGGAAGGGTTAGGATATTACAACCGGGTTCGAAATATACAAAAGGCAGCGATCCTTGTGCGAGATCAGTATGGCGGAAAGCTTCCGGCGGATTATGAAAAATTGAAAGAACTGCCTGGAATCGGAAATTACACAGCGGGTGCGGTTGCGTCTATCGCTTACGATATTCCTGTTCCGGCGGTGGATGGGAATGTGCTTCGGGTATATGCCCGTCTGATGGAAGATGATGGCGATATTCTGAAGCAATCAGTAAAGATCCGGGTGGAGAGAGAACTGGGAGCAATTATGCCATCAGAGTGTCCGGGGGACTTTAATCAGGCGCTGATGGAACTGGGGGCAATGGTATGCGTGCCGAATGGTCAGCCAAAGTGTGAAAGCTGTCCTCTGGCGGATCAGTGTCGGGCAAGAAAAAACGGTACGCAGATGGAATTGCCTGTAAAAAAGAAATCCGGGAAGCGGCGGCTGGAAAAGAAAACTGTTCTTGTGATTCAGAATGGAGAAAAGGTAGCCGTTTGCAGAAGACCTTCCCGGGGACTTTTGGCGGGGCTTTATGAATTGCCTAATCTGGAAGGACATCAGAGCAGACAGGAAGTTTTGGAGACGCTAAAAGGATGGGGGCTTGCGCCCGTGAGGATTCAGCCGTTGGGAGAGTCTAAACATATTTTTTCTCATGTGGAATGGGAAATGACAGGATTTGCAGTGAAGGTTGCGGCTCTTGAACAGGCAGAGCAGAAAAATATGATCTTTGTGGAAATTGAAGAGGCAGAGGAAAAATATGCGATCCCTGCGGCTTTTCATGCATATACATCGTATATGAATATGAAATTGGGGCAGGATTCTTTTTCCATTTAAGGATATAGAACAGAAGACAGGAGTAAATAAAAGTGAAAGTATTGAGCATAACGGTTCCTTGTTATAATTCACAGGAGTATATGAGAAAATGTATAGAATCTCTGCTGTCAGGCGGAGATGAGGTGGAGATTCTGGTGGTGGATGACGGTTCCAGCGATCGGACTTTGGAAATCGCCCAGGAATATGAGAAAAATTATCCGGGGATTGTCCGTGCGATCCATCAGGAAAATAAGGGGCATGGCGGAGCAGTTAACACCGGTCTGGCTCACGCCACTGGATTGTATTTTAAGGTGGTGGACAGCGATGACTGGCTGAATGAGGAGGCTTATCGTAAGGTTCTTGAGGTATTGAAGGAATGCATCCGCGGACCGAGAACGCTGGATCTTCTGATCTGCAATTACGTGTATGAGAAGGTGGGAGTAAAGCACAAAGCAGTTATGAAATATCATTCTGCGCTGCCCAAGGACAGGATTTTCGGTTGGGATGAAGCCAAATCGCTGGGGAGGAGTCATTATTTGCTGATGCATTCGATGATCTATCGGACAGAGCTTCTGCGGGAATGCGGGCTGGTTCTTCCAGAGCATACCTTCTATGTGGATAATCTGGTGGCATTCGTTCCGCTGGCATCGGTGAGCACCATGTACTATCTGGATGTAAATCTATACCGGTATTTTATCGGGAGAGAAGATCAGTCGGTGAGTGAAAAAGTGATGATTGGAAGAATCGATCAGCAGATTCGGGTGAATAAGATGATGATCGATTATATGGCAAGCCAGAAAAATCTTCACAAAAAGCAGAGAGAGTATATGATTCATTTGTTAATCATGATTACTACGGTATCTTCTATTTTTCTGATCCAGACAGATAAAGAAGAAGATTTTGAGAAAAAGAAGGAATTGTGGAAATATATGAAGAATACAGACAGGAAAGTTTATCTGTCGGTGAGACTGAGTCTTTTGGGAAGGCTTTGCAATCTTCCAGGTAAAGGGGGCAGACAGGTATCAGTCACCGGGTATAAGGTAGTTCAGAAAATATATGGGTTTAACTAAGAAAAGATTGTTTAGGAGAGGAAAACCGAATCAGCTGTGCTGATCCGGTTTTCTGTTTTTTGCGTAAATAACACGATGTTTTTCTTTAGCATTTCCACGCGCATAGACTTTATAGATCATGATATAAGATGCAACGGCAAAAGTGATTCCGGTAGCCACATCACAGATGGAGTGCTGTTTTAAGAACATGGTGGACAGTATAATAAGGACTGTCAGTATAAAAGCAGAGACACGGATTCCTCTGTGCTTTTGCAGTTTTTTACAGTTGTTGAGGGCACAAAAAGCGGCAACAGAATTATATACATGAATACTGGGAAGCACATTGGTAGGAGTGTCTATCGTATATAAAAAACCTACCAGATCGGTAAAAATATTATCCCGAGCGAACTTGGTCGGTCGAAGGCTCAAACCGTTGGGATATACATAGGAGACGATAAGAAAAAGTGTCATGCCTATTCCCAGATTAATCAGCAGATTCTGATATTCTATTTTGTCTTCATTAAAGAAAATAAAGAACAAAACAGTTCCTGCAATGTAGAGGAACCAGAGAAAGTAAGGAATAATAAAATATTCGCAAAAAGGTATTTTATAATCCAAAGTGGAATTGATAATATGATATTTTCTGGGAAATTTCTCTAACCAGGAAAAGCAGGTCATGTAGAAGGTTCCGTAAAGAATTACCGGAATTAAACGTTTACATCGTTGTAACATTAATAAATCGCCTCCCTATATCGGTCTAAGTTGCCATAGAGCGATTATAGCATAGATAATTCGGTAAATCAAAGGAATCCATCAATTCAAAAAGAAGTTTAAGAAAGATAAAAAAAATCTTAAGAAAATAGGGAAATAGTTATGCAAAACAGGATAAAAAAGCTGAGAGAGCAAAAACATATTACCCAAACTGTATTAGCTGTAGAAGTTGGATGCTCCCAAAATGTGATCAGTAAAATTGAGAATGGGAAGTGTGATCCCAAAAGCAGTGTTCTGGCGGAAATAGCGGATTATTTTGATGTGTCGGTAGATTACCTTCTGGGCAGGACAAAGAACAAATATTTATATGAAGCGTATCTGGGAAACAGAGAAAAGTTGGAGCTGTATAGAGAATATGTAAATGGATACGCCCAGCTGAGTAAAGAGAGTAGAAACATGGTAGATGCTTTAGTTCATCATCTGGAAGAATTAGAGAAAAACAAAATGGAAAAGCAGAAGGAAAAACGGATGTGAATATCTTGTGTTTTTTGGGGGGTATGGTACAATGAACACGTAGTGTGAATTGTACCATTGCGCATAAGCGTTTTCTTCTGAACAGCAGAAATTCGCTGCGCATAAAGTATATATCCAAAATACACGGGAAGGATCGGACCATGAAGGCAAGAAAAAAGAAAAAATTAGAAAAACAGAGAGTGGAGCGGGCAAATGTCGAGAAGAAAGAAGAGCAGATTCTAAAAAAGGAAATACGAGAAGACGTATTTGAAATCAGGATGTCCCGTCATTACGAGGAATTGAAGTGGCTTTACTGTGAACTATATCCAGGGCAGCAGTGGGCGTTTGAAGACCTCTGCAGGAATCTGGAAAATATGTATAGAGCAAGGAAGGATGCTCTGAAGGAGCTGGACCGGAAGCGGGAAGCTTGTTCTGACTGGTATAAAAAGAATGATATTCTGGGAATGATGATGTACGTGGATGCATTTGCAGGAAATCTTAAGGGAGTAAAGGAAAAGCTGGATTATATTCAGGAGTGTAAGGTGAATTATTTGCATCTTATGCCGCTTTTGGAGTCTCCTGAGGGAAAAAGCGATGGGGGCTACGCTGTATCGGATTTTCGGAAGGTTCAGCCGGAATTGGGAACCATGGAGGATCTGGAGGATTTGGCAGATGAATGCCGTTTAAGAGGTATCAGTCTGTGTCTGGATTTTGTCATGAATCATACGTCAGAGGATCATGCGTGGGCGCTGAGAGCCAGAGCTGGTGAGAAAGAATATATGGATCGGTATTATTTCTATGATAATTACGATGTGCCGGAGCAGTTTGAGCAGACGGTTCCGCAGGTATTTCCCACTACGGCTCCAGGAAATTTCACCTGGCTTCCAGACAGGAACCAATTTGTGATGACTACTTTTTATCCGTATCAGTGGGATCTGAATTATTGGAATCCTGTAGTATTTAATGAAATGATTTATAATATGCTGAATCTCACCAATAAGGGAATCGATGTAATACGGATTGATGCAGTTCCCTACATATGGAAACAGTTAGGGACAAACTGTCGGAATCTTCCGCAGGTACATACGATTGTGCGTATGATGCGTATGATCAGTGAAATCGTGTGTCCGGGCGTACTTCTTCTGGGAGAAGTGGTGATGGAACCGGAGAAGGTAGTTCCTTACTTTGGAAGTGTGGAGAAGCCGGAATGCCATATGTTGTATAATGTGACAACAATGGCAACGACATGGAATACGGTAGCTACCAGGGATGCAAGGCTTCTGAGAAGACAGATGGATATTGTAAATGGGCTGCCTAAGCAGTATGTATTTTTAAATTATCTCCGTTGCCACGACGATATTGGCTGGGGGCTGGATTATGAATGGCTGAAACAGCTCGGGATCGATCAGGTGGCTCATAAAAAATATCTTAGTGACTTTTTTACAGGGAAATTCCCAGGATCTTTCGGAAGAGGGGAACTGTATAATGCAGATCCGACCTCCGGCGATGCTCGGCAGTGTGGAACAACGGCTTCTTTGTGCGGGATAGAAAAAGCAGCTTATGAAAAAGATGAAAAAGCCCTTGAAAAGGCGGTGCGTCTGGATCTGATGCTCCATGCATATATGCTGACACAGGCAGGAATCCCGGTTATTTACAGCGGCGATGAAATTGGTCAGGAAAATGATTACACCTACCATGAAAATCTGAAAAAATGTGATGATTCCCGCTATCTTCACCGGGGAAAGTTCCAGTGGGAGAAGGCGCAGCTTCGCCATACAGAGGGAAGTATTCAGCGGGAAATCTTCCAGGGAATCCATAAATTAGAAACATTGAGAGCTGCTCATGCAGTTTTTGAAGAGGACGCCGTTTGCTATACCATAGATGCCTGGGATGATTCAATTCTGGCGCTGGTAAAAGAAAAAAACGGAGAGAAGCTGGTGGCTTTGTTTAATTTCAGTGAATATGATAAGGTTGCCTGGATCAACGAGGAAGACGGTATGTATCGGGATCTGATCACCGGAAGAGAAATGGAAGCAAGGGGCGTACAGATTCCGGCATACGGCTGTTACTGGCTGTTAAAAGAGTAGGATTAGCTTTATAACAACAAATTATTAGCACTCACTTAAAATGAGTGCTAATTTCATCTTGACATTTCTTTTGGAGCGTATTACTATAAGATTCAGTGAAGGGAATATCCCTTAAGAATATGATGATAATACAAAAAGGAGTGTGTGTGACCATGGGAGCAAGACATGGCAATTTATCAATTAACAGTGACAATATTTTTCCAATTATAAAAAAATGGCTGTATTCAGACCACGATATTTTTGTGAGAGAGCTGGTTTCTAATGGCTGTGACGCTATCACGAAGCTGAAAAAATTGGAAGTGATGGGAGAGTATACGTTCCCGGAAAATTATAAGAACAAGATTCAGGTTATTGTAAATCCAGAAAAGAAAACCCTTAAGTTTATCGATACTGGTATCGGTATGACGGCAGACGAAGTGGAAGAGTATATTACGCAGATCGCATTTTCCGGCGCAACACAGTTTTTAGAGAAGTATAAAGATAAAACCAACGAAGATCAGATCATTGGACATTTTGGTTTGGGATTCTATTCTGCATTTATGGTAGCAGACGAAGTGCACATTGACACGCTGTCTTATAAAGAAGGGGCTGTTCCGGTACATTGGGAATGTGACGGCGGCACAGAGTATGATATGCAGGATGGCGATAAGACTACCATCGGTACAGAAATCACTCTGTTTTTGAATGAAGAGAGTGTGGAATTTGCAAATGAATATCGAGTGAGAGAGGTTTTGGAAAAATACTGTTCTTTCATGCCGGTAGAGATTTTCCTCTCCAAAGAAAATGCAGAGCAGGAATATGAGACAATCGACGAATCCGAATTGAGAGAAGACGATGTAGTTGTAGAGCATATTCATGAAGATGCAAAAACAGAAGAAAAAGAGAATGAAAATGGTGAGAAGGAAGTTGTAGAAGTTTCTCCAGCGAGAGAGCGTGTGAAGATCAACAAACGTCCGGTATCTCTCAGCGACATCCATCCGCTGTGGATGAAACATCCTAATGAGTGTACCGATGAGGAATACAAAGCATTCTACAGAAAAGTATTCATGGATTATAAGGAGCCTCTGTTCTGGATTCATCTGAATATGGATTATCCGTTTAATCTGAAAGGTATTCTGTATTTCCCGAAAATCAATACAGAGTATGATTCCATCGAGGGAACGATCAAGCTGTATAACAATCAGGTATTTATCGCAGATAATATCAAAGAAGTTATTCCAGAATTTTTGATGTTGTTAAAAGGTGTGATCGACTGTCCGGATCTGCCGCTGAACGTATCCAGAAGCGCGCTGCAAAATGATGGATTTGTAAAGAAGATTTCTGATTATATCAGCAAGAAAGTTGCAGACAAGCTCACTGGTATGTGTAAGACAGCAAGAGAAGATTATGAAAAATATTGGGATGATATCAACCCATTTATCAAATTTGGCTGCATCAAAGACAGCAAATTTGCAGATAAGATGAATGATTATATTCTCTTTAAGAATCTGGACAACAAGTATCTGACTCTGAAAGACTGTATTGAGGCAAACAAGAAGGAAGAGCCGGAGCAGGTACAGGAAACTACAGAAGAGACAGCAGAAAAGAAAGACGACAGTAAAGAAGAGAAAGAAAAGACTACAATCTTCTATGTGACTGATGAGGTTCAGCAGAGCCAGTACATTAATATGTTCAAAGAAGAGGGTATGGATGCAGTAATTCTGAAACATAATATCGATTCTGCTTTCATCACACATCTGGAGCAGAGAAATGAAGAATTGAAATTCCAGAGAATTGACGCAGATCTGACAGATAATTTCAAAGAAGAGGGAGAAGATCTGAAGGAACTGACAGAAACGCTGGGAGACGTATTTAAAAAGACTCTGCATCAAGATAAGCTGGATGTAAAAGTAGAGAAACTGAAAAATGAGAATATTTCCTCTATGATGACGCTGTCTGAGGAGAGCCGCCGTATGCAGGATATGATGAAGATGTACGGTATGGATGCCAATATGTTCGGCGATACGCAGACAACGCTGGTGCTGAATGCAAATCATCCACTGGTAAAATATGTGGCAGAGCACAAAGAAGATACAGAAAATGTTCCAGTAATCTGCGAACAGCTTTATGATCTGGCAATGATGGCGCATAAGCAGCTGAACCCCGATGAAATGACAAGATTCATTGAGAGAAGTAATAAGATCCTGCTGATGCTGGCAAAATAAGAAAGGTTTGACTTTATCTCGGCATAGTGTTAGACTATGAAGAAACGAAAGGTGTTGCTGGGAACAGTAACCGAAATGTTCAGAATATGCGAGGTAAGGGAAATGATCAATGATAAAAAAGTGCTTTTCAGCGGTATGCAGGCGACCGGTAATCTGACTCTGGGTAATTATCTGGGAGCGCTGAAAAACTGGGTGACATTGAGTGATGAATATGAGTGTTTTTACAGCGTGGTAGATATGCATTCCATCACCGTGCGTCAGGATCCGGCAACGCTCAGAAAACGTGCCCGGGCGCTGTTGACTTTATATATTGCGGCAGGTCTTGATCCAGAGAAAAATTGTATTTATTATCAGTCTCACGTATCCGGTCATGCGGAGCTGGCATGGATCCTGAACTGTTTTACTTATATGGGTGAATTGAACCGTATGACACAGTTTAAGGATAAGTCTGCAAAGCATGCAGATAACATCAATGCGGGATTGTTTACTTATCCGGTTTTGATGGCGGCAGATATTCTGCTGTATCAGGCGGATGTGGTTCCAGTGGGCATCGATCAGATGCAGCATCTGGAACTGACAAGAGATATCGCTACCCGTTTCAATAATATTTACGGCGATGTATTTACGATTCCAGATGCTTATATCGGTAAGGTGGGAGCAAAGATCATGAGCCTTCAGGACCCGGCAAAGAAAATGTCTAAGTCTGATGAGAATCCGAATGGAAGTATTTATCTGATGGATGATCCTGATACTATCATGCGAAAATGCAAACGTGCGGTGACAGATTCCGAAGCCTGTGTGGCTTATCGTGACGAGCAGCCGGGAGTCAAGAATCTGATCGATATCTACAGCGCATGCACCGGCAAGACTCCGGCAGAAGTTGTAAGAGAGTTTGAGGGAAAAGGCTATGGCGACTTTAAGATGGCAGTGGGCGAATCTGTTATCAGCGTATTGAAACCACTTCAGGATCGTGTCAAAGAGTTGGAAAAAGATAAGAGCTATATCGACAGTGTGATTAAAAATAATAGCGAAAAGGCACAGTATTTTGCTAATAAGACATTGCGGAAAGTACAGAAAAAAGTAGGATTTCCTGAGAGAATCCGTTAAATCACTTTTTATCCGTTGAAAATGGAAAATGGCAGTTGGTTGGAAATGTTCCGACAACTGCCATTTTTTTGTGTGCTTTGCGATTGTTATTGTTATACTGGATTTTAAGAGCTTTATACCGCCCGGATTCTGGGAACTTCCGCTACGTGCAGGTATTTGCTGATGCATTTTACTAGAAGGTCATGATCGGATACGTGATCCAGACCAGATACAGCGATAGTTCCAATTACGCCAACTTCTTCGACACGAATGGGGAAACCGCCTCCGCATGCAGCGTATTCTCTGGGATCAAGGAATCGCTCTTCCATATTTTCCTGAGACTGGCGCAGATCCATATAAAAACGCAGGCTGCTCTGTTCGGTAACCCGCACAGTATTTTCCTTTCGTATCAGCCACTGTTCATTATATAAAGTGGTGCCGTCCATGCCGTACTGAAATACGGTATAGCCGTTGTTTAAGCGGATCCGCAGGGTGATAGATACGCCCAATCTTCGGGCTTCCATCACGATCATGGTACCCAGCTCCCAGGCGTCAGCGTTGGTAAAACTGGAAAATTGAAGGATTTCTTCCTGTATCTCTAAAACGTTTCCAAGTTCTTCTACTGTCATATACATCCCTCCTAAGATTTAATAGCATTATTATAGATCTTTTTTATGATTTTTTCAAATTTTAATTGAATGTCGTACCGCGTGCTTATCGTGGCTGAAATGTTACGGGAAAAATCGTTCCATGTCTGCGGGCAAAGGGGCAGTAAAGGACATTTTTTCTCCGGTAACGGGGTGAAAAAATTCCAGTGAGAAAGAGTGAAGCGCCTGCCGTTTCATTAATTGGGTGGAAGGGTTGTAAAGGGTATCTCCGATCAGAGGATGTCCGAGATAAGTCATGTGTACTCGAATCTGGTGAGTGCGTCCCGTTTCCAACTGTAACTTTGCCAGAGAAATTCCCTGGGGAGGAAAGCCGTCCTGCTGAGGGAAAGTTCCGTTAGGAGCGAAAGCCAGCCGTTGATAATGGGTGACAGCGTGTTCGCCGCGCTCAAAGTCCACCTGACGGGTGATCAGGGAGTCGGCAGTGCGGGCGATAGGAGCCGAGACGGTTCCTTGTTCTGAAAGTTCCCCTTCTACAAGGGCAAGATAGGTTCGATGGATTTTGCGTTCTTTCATCTGCTGGGAGAGGAGAGCGCCGCTTAGCATATTTTTGGCAAGAATCAAGAGTCCCGTGGTATCGCGATCCAGACGATTGATACAGCGGAAAACAAAGGGCTTTCCCTGGGAGGCATAATACCAGGCAACTCCGTTGGCAAGGGTATTTTCATAATTGCCGATGGAGGGATGAACCGGGGTATCTGCTGCTTTATTCAAAATTAAAAGGTCTTCGTCCTCGTATACAATATTCAGAGGAAGAGGAACAGGCACGATATTTTCTGAAGATTCTTCTTCGATAAGGCGAACAGTGAGCAGATCGCCAGCCTGTAGTTTCTGATAAGAAAGGGCGGGGGCGTCATTTAAAAGAAGCGAGTCACTGTGCTGCTTGATCCAGGTACGGATGTGCCGGGAATACCCTTTTCCAGCGAGAAAGTCGCGGATGGCTTTTGATTCCTGTTCTTTGGTGATCTGGTACGTTAAAATACGATTCATGGTAAACTCCTGCGTTCTCATATTAGGGCAAGGGATGCCCCTGACATCTTTATATTATTATATTTTTTTTTGTTTGGGAAGAAATAATTGTAGAATTTCAAAAAATATGTTAAAATGAGGAACAGATAAGTCAGAACTAAAAAGAAGCATTACAAATTTAGCCGGAAAGGGTGGGATGATTATGGAAAATGAGAGATATGTTGCCTATGTGGGAACTTATACTCACGGAAGCAGTATCGGGATTCATTTATATGACGTGGATGTGAAGGAGGGAACACTTTCAGAGCGAAAGGTGATTCCCGTAAATAATTCTTCCTATGTAGTGAAGTCACAAAATGGAAAATATCTGTATTCCATTGCAGACGAGGGAGTAGCAGTTTTTGCCATTAAGCCGGACGGCGACCTTTTACCTATCAATAAAGTAGATATTGATGGTATGAGAGGGTGCTATTTATCAGTGGATAACAGTGGAAAATATTTGTTCGTGGGCGGCTATCATGACGGTAAGATCACAGCAGTTCATACCCATAAGGACGGGCGTTTGGGAAGAGTGTTTGACGGGGTATTTCACAAAGGAATTGGAAGTGTGGCAGAGCGGAACTTTCGACCCCATGTAAGTTGTGTGGCGACCACTCCGGAAGGAAAATATGTATGTGCTGTAGATAATGGAATCGATCAGATCAAATTTTACAGGATCAACACGGTGAGAAATCGTCTGGAATTAGTGGACATCCTTCGCTGCAAGAGAGAATCCGGTCCGAGAGAGATCGTATTCAGCAAAGACGGCAGATATGCGTATGTATTATTTGAGCTTATAAATCTGGTGGGGGTATTTACTTATAAAGATACGGGAAAATCACCGGAATTTGAGCTGATCCAGACCGTGGAGACGTTGTCGGATGCGCTGGACCCTCTTCATGATTGCGCCGCAGCGATCGTGATCTCACCAGACGGAAAATACCTGTTTACCTCCACCGCAGGAGATAATTCCGTGGCAATGTTTTCTATCGATCAGGAGACGGGAATGCTCACAAAGGAATTTGCGCTGCCTATCAGTGGAGAATATCCCAAAGATATCGCATTATTCCCGGATGGAAAGCATATTGCAGTGGTAAATCACGAGTCCAACAGTGTAACTACATTCACCATTGATTATGAAAAGAAAGTACTGGTGATGAAGGGAAAACCTATGAAGGTGGAAACGCCGAATTGTATTTTACTGACAGATGTAAGTGTATAATTTTCATTTTTAAATAATATAGCAGCACCACTTTCAGGAATAGGGGCAGATTTGACTCGTGTGATTCAAATCTGCCCCTGTTTGGAATTATCTATTTTCCCGATAGCCCTGTTTTTGAGAAGAGATTTCGTTAATCTATTTTTTGTAAATGGTTTCCAGGTAGTCCATACGGGCGCTCATATTCAAAAGCAGAGCGTCAGCCAGAACAAGGGCTGCCATGGATTCTACCACTACCACTGCCCGGGGAACGATGATGGGATCATGGCGACCATGGATGGAAACGGAAATCGGTTTTTTGTCACGGTCTACAGTTTCCTGTACGGCGGCGATGGACGGGGTGGGTTTAATGGCAGTTCGGAAAAAGATTTCGCTTCCATCGCTGATTCCACCCAGAATCCCTCCAGCATGGTTGGTTTTCTTGCCGATCGAACCGTCCGGCAGCCGGGTGAAACGGTCATTGTTGGTAAGACCGGAAGCGGATGCAGCACTCATGCCGGAACCAATCTCAAATCCTTTTACTGCGCCGATCGAGAATATGGCTTTTGCCAGATTGGCGTCCAGTTTTTCAAATACGGGTTCTCCAAGTCCGGCGGGAAGTCCGGTGATACGGCATTCAATCATTCCTCCGGCAGAATTTTTCTCTTTCATACATTGTTCCAGATAAAGAGCTGCTTCTTTAGCGGCATCCGCATCCGGCATACAAAGTGGGTTGTTTGCGATTTCTTCCGGAACGTAGGAAGAGATCGACACCGGACCGATGGAAGAGGTATAAGCGCAGATGTGAATGCCTAGCTGAGAAAGCAGTTGGGAAGCGACAGCTCCGGCAGCTACACGACCAATGGTTTCCCGACCAGAAGAGCGACCGCCGCCCCGGTAATCACGGAATCCGTATTTTTGGTCAAAGGTATAATCTGCATGACCTGGGCGATAATAAGAAGCAATCTCCGAGTAATCCTGAGAACGCTGGGAAGTATTTCGCACCAGCAGGGAGATGGGAGTTCCGGTGGTACGTCCTTCAAAGACACCGGATAAAATCTCTACAGCATCGTCCTCTTTGCGAGGGGTAGAAAAACGGTTTTGCCCAGGTTTTCTACGGTTCAGGAAAGATTGTATTTCTTTTTCAGAGAGAGAAAGTCCCGCGGGACACCCGTCGATCACCACACCGATTCCGGCGCCGTGAGATTCCCCCCAGGTAGTAATTTTAAAAATAGTTCCCATTGATGAGCCAGCCATAAAATATCCTCCGTTCTGTTGGTATATTGATCACATGATATTAGGGGCAAAAGATACCTGACGAATTGTTTCGTGCTGCGCACTTTCACAATTCTGCCCTGGTATCACTACATTATAGAATAAGGAAGAAAGTTTGTAAAGAAATTGACAAAACAAGGGGTCGGGTTTTATAATGAGAATGAATTTTTATAAAAAAATGATGATGAGGTCAAAAGAGAGAGATGAAAGGAAGTGTTATTGAATGGAAGGCGGACCTGATCCTCGAAGTAGGAAGCTGAAAGAAAAAAACAAAAAATAAGGCAGTAAGCGGGGGACGGGGAAGTACTTTGAGCTGTTCGCAGCTTGCTGCAGACAGTGAAAGGAGATCAGTAACATGATTAAAATTTTCAGAACGATTGACAACAACGTACATCAGATCAATGAAGCACAGGAAGGAAGCTGGATCGCGCTGATTGATCCCACTGCTACGGAGCTGGTGGAGATCGCTGAAACCTATGGGATCGATGTAGATCATCTGAGAGCGCCGCTGGATGAGGAGGAGCGCTCCCGTATTGAGGTGGAGGATAATTACACCTTGATTTTGGTGGATATTCCCATCATTGAGGAACGAAATGATAAGGACTGGTATGGAACAATTCCCATGGGTATCGTAGTGACCGATCAGATGATCTTTACCGTTTGTCTGGAAGATACGCCGGTGCTCAGTTCCTTTATGGATGGTCGTGTGAGAAATTTCTTTACCTATAAGAGAACACGGTTTATTTTGCAGATTTTGTACAGAAATGCTTCTTTGTTCCTGCATTATCTGAGAATTATTGATAAGAAAAGCGATCAGGTGGAACAAAAGCTCCACAAGTCTCAGAGAAATCAGGAACTTATTGAACTTCTGGAGTTGGAGAAATCTCTGGTGTATTTCACCACTTCCCTTCGGTCTAACGAGGTGGTTTTGGAGAAGCTTTTGAAGGTGGAGAGTATCAAGCAGTATCCAGAGGATACGGAACTTCTGGAGGATGTTATCATCGAGAACAAGCAGGCTATCGAGATGGCGAATATTTACAGCGGTATCTTAAGCGGAACCATGGATGCCTTTGCATCGGTTATTTCCAATAACTTGAATATCGTCATGAAGTTTTTGGCTACCGTTACGATTGTAATGTCTATCCCTACCATGATATTCAGCGCTTACGGTATGAACTTGAATTCCAAGGGAATGCCCTTTGCAGATAATCCGCTGGGATTTTTGTATGTGATCATCTTTTCTTTGGTACTGAGTTTGTTGGTGGCTCTGATCTTCAGAAAGAAAGATTTATTTTAATAGTTGGAGGACGACATGAATTTTTTGGATAAAATGGAGAGAAAGTTTGGCAGATATGCAATATCTAATCTGTCTATCTACATCATTATCACCTATGCGGCGGGATATCTGCTCACAGCTTTGGCGCCGAATGTGGTCAGTTATCTGGTTTTGGAACCGGCTCTGATCCTTCGTGGACAGATCTGGAGGCTGGTGACCTGGCTTTTGATTCCGCCTGGAAGTCTTGATCTGTTTACAATCATTACCCTGATGTTTTATTACTCTATCGGCAGTTCGCTGGAACGCACCTGGGGAGCGTTCCGCTATAATGTCTATATATTTTCAGGAATCCTTATGAGCATTGTGGGATCTTTTATTCTGTATTTTATTTTCGGAGGCGGAACTACGCTGCTGCTTTATACGGGAACAGTATTCAGCACATACTACATTAGTATGTCTATTTTTCTGGCGTTTGCAGCCACTTACCCGGATATGCAGGTATTATTCATGATGATCATTCCGCTGAAGGTAAAATGGCTGGGAATCGCTTATGTGGTACTGATGCTGTGGGATATGATTACCGCAGGCTGGGGCGTACGGGTTATGCTTATCTGTTCTTTGATGAACTTTATTATATTCTTCTTTACCACAAGAAATATGAGCCGTTATAATCCCCGGGAAATTCACCGGAGACAGGCGTATAAGAAAGCGGTTCATCAAAGTCAGGCAAATGTAACAAAACATAAATGTGCAATTTGCGGCAGAACAGAGAAGGATGGAGAACATCTGGAATTTCGGTTCTGTTCCAAATGTAATGGCAACTATGAATATTGCCAGGATCATTTATTTACCCATACACACGTAAAATAGGGGGACACATATGAAGCGAACAAAAATTATCTGTACGATGGGACCGAATACGAATCATGAGGATATGATGAGAAAGCTGATGCAGGCAGGTATGGATATTGCCCGATTTAATTTTTCTCATGGAACGCATGAGGAGCAGAAAGAGCGAATTGATCTTTTAAAGAGAGTGCGCGAGGAATTGAAGCTTCCCATAGCGATCCTTTTAGATACGAAAGGTCCTGAGATCCGTACCGGTCTTCTGGAAAATGGTGAAAAGGTTACTCTTCAGGAGGGCGAGGTTTTTACGCTTACCACGGAAAATATTGTGGGAAATGAAAAACGGTGCAGCCAGACGTATGAAGGGCTTCCAACAGATGTGAATAAAGGAGATACGATTCTGATCGATGACGGTCTGATCCAGTTGTCAGTGGAAGAGACGACAGAGACAGATGTGGTCTGCCGTGTAGTAAATGGAGGAGAGCTGGGACAGCAGAAGGGAATCAATGTTCCCAATGTTAAGGTGAATCTTCCTGCGATTACAGAGCAGGATAAGCAGGATATTCTTTTTGGAATCCAGCAGGGGATCGACTTTATTGCAGCGTCCTTTGTTCGCAGCAGTGAGGCAGTGAAAGAAATCAAAGAACTGCTTCATGAAAACGGCGGTGACAGAATTGATGTGATCGCAAAGATTGAAAATGCAGAAGGTGTGCAGAATATAGACAGGATCATTAAGGTGGCAGATGGGATCATGGTTGCCCGGGGCGATCTGGGCGTGGAGATCCCGGCGCATGAAGTTCCGCATATCCAGAAAATGATCATAAAGAAATGTAACGAAGCGTATAAGCCGGTTATCACTGCAACACAGATGTTGGATTCCATGATTCGAAATCCACGTCCCACAAGAGCAGAGGTGACGGACGTAGCCAATGCAATCTATGACGGAACGGATGCGATCATGCTTTCCGGTGAGACGGCAGTGGGAAAATATCCCATAAAAGCAGTAAAAATGATGGTGCAGATTGCCCAGTCCACCGAACCGTATCTGAATTATATCAGCCATCTGGACTATCGGGCGCTGCGGGGGAGCAAAAATGTATCAAGTTCCGTGGGAATTGCAGCAGTTCAGACAACGGAAAATCTGGGAGCTGCGTGTATCGTCACTCCTACCATCTCCGGGCAGACTGCTCGTCTGATCTCGAATTTCCGTCCGAAGGTGCCGATTTATGGTGTGAGCCCGAATGACTGGGCAAGAAGAAAAATGCAGATTTACTGGGGCGTTATGCCGATCACCGGGTACGAGGAGGATTCTACAGAAAATATTATTTCCCATTCTATGTATATGGTAAAACGTCAGAAACTGGTGAAAAAGGGAGATATGGTAGTTCTTACAGCAGGCGATCCGGCTACGAATATCGTCAAGGGCGAGGGCGCTATGACAAATATCATGCAGGTGATTCAGGTAAAATAACAGGTCAAAAGAGGAGATTATGAAAAAAATGAAGAAACAGCCATTTGTCACAAAAGAGAAACTGGAAGAAATTATTGCCGAATTTCCAACCCCTTTTCATCTTTATGACGAAAAAGGGCTTCGGGAGAATGCGCAGGCGCTGAAGGAGGCTTTTTCGTGGAATCCGGGGTTTAAAGAGTATTTTGCAGTGAAAGCCTGCCCGAATCCCCGTCTGATCCAGATTCTTCGGGAATATGGATGTGGGTGTGACTGTTCTTCGCTGACAGAGCTGATGCTTGCCCGGGGGATCGGGTGTGAGGGAGAAGACGTTATGTTTTCCTCCAACGCTACGCCGGCGGAGGAGTTTATCTATGCAGATCAGATGGGAGCGGTGATCAATCTGGATGATATCACGCACATCGAGTTCCTGGAGAAGGCAATCGGTCATATCCCGGAGACGATCAGCTGTAGATTTAATCCGGGAGGACTTTTCCAGATCAGTAACGATATTATGGACAATCCCGGGGACGCCAAGTATGGCATGACAGAGGAACAGCTTTTTCAGGCGTTTCGCATCTTAAAGGAAAAAGGGGCGAAACGGTTTGGGATTCATGCATTTTTGGCAAGCAATACGGTGACAAATGAATATTACCCTATGCTGGCAAAGATTTTGTTTGAACTGGCAGTGAGGCTGGAGAAAGAGACAGGGGCAGATATTTGTTTTATCAATCTTTCCGGCGGAATCGGCATTCCTTATCGTCCCGATCAGGAACCGAATGATATCCGTGTGATCGGTGAAGGAGTTCGCAGAGTATATGAGGAAGTCCTGACACCGGCGGGAATGGGCGATGTGGCGATATTTACAGAGCTGGGACGTTTTATGACGGGTCCTTACGGCTGCCTGGTGACAAAGGCAATTCATGCAAAACATACGTATAAGGAATATATCGGCTGTGATGCCTGTGCGGTGAATCTGATGCGTCCAGCCATGTACGGAGCGTACCATCATATTACGGTGATGGGAAAAGAAGATGCTGCCTGCGATCACAAATACGATATTACGGGCTCTCTCTGTGAAAATAATGATAAATTTGCCATCGATCGGATGCTTCCGGAAATTGAAATCGGGGATCTTCTGGTCATTCATGATACGGGAGCCCATGGACATGCCATGGGATATAATTATAATGGAAAATTAAAATCCGCTGAGATTTTGCTGAGAGAGGACGGCAGTTTTGAACTGATCCGCCGGGCAGAGACGCCGGCAGACTATTTTGCAACACTGGACTGCTTCCCTGTATATCAGAAAATGTTTGAGAAAAGATAACCATGGGGGCTGTCGTTACTGCGGCAGCTTCCTTTTTCGCTAAATAAAAATAGTTTGCGGATGGCATGGAATGATGCTATAATAAAAATCACTAATTGTCGAAATTTGGAGGAGATCATCATGAAAAAACTTGAAGAATATGTGAGAAGCATTCCGGATTTCCCGGAACCAGGTATAATTTTCCGGGATGTGACAAGTATTTTACAGGATGCAGACGGTCTGCAGCTTGCTATTGATTCGATTCAGGAATTGTTGAAGGATACGGAAGTAGATCTCATTGCGGGAACAGAATCCCGGGGATTTATTTTTGGAATGCCGGTGGCATATAATCTTCACAAACCCTTTGTTCCGGTACGGAAAAAAGGAAAACTGCCTTGTGAGACGATTTCTCAGGAATACGATCTGGAATATGGAAGCGCTGAGATCGAGATGCATAAGGATGCTGTAAAACCGGGACAGAAAGTAGTTGTGATTGATGATCTGATCGCCACGGGAGGAACCGTGGAAGCGGCGGTGAAGATGATTGAAAAGCTGGGCGGAGAAGTGGTGAAGATCATTTTTCTGATGGAACTGGCTGGACTGAAGGGAAGAGAACGTTTGAAGGACTATGACGTTGAATCTGTAATCTGTTATGAAGGTAAATAGTTGAGATAGGCGGGATTCTATGGAAGCAGGAAAACAAAGGTATGATATGGACGAGCGGCAGATGGAAGTGGAGGCTGTAGAGGCCAGTGTAAAACGTATGAAAGATTTTACCAGTCCGGAAGATCTGTATACAGAACTAATACAAAGTATCCGGAAATACCACCCTTCTACGGATATCTCCATGATCGAGAAGGCTTACCGAGTCGCATCGGAAGCCCATAAAGAGCAAAAGAGAAAATCAGGGGAGCCCTATATTATCCATCCCTTATGTGTGGCGATCATTCTGGCAGATCTGGAACTGGATAAGGAGACGATTGCGGCAGGACTTCTCCATGATGTGGTGGAAGACACGGTGATGACAGAAGAGGATCTTACCCGGGAGTTTGGGGAAGAGGTATCTGTTCTGGTAAGCGGCGTGACGAAGCTGGGACAGTTGAGTTATTCGGCAGATAAGGTAGAGGTACAGGCGGAAAATCTCAGAAAGATGTTTCTTGCCATGGCAAAGGACATCCGTGTGATTCTTGTTAAATTGGCGGACCGTCTGCACAATATGCGGACAGCCATGTACTGGAAACCGGAAAAACAGGTGGAAAAAGCCAGAGAGACGATGGATATCTATGCCCCCATTGCTCAGCGACTGGGTATTTCCAAGGTGAAGATCGAGCTGGACGATCTGTCGTTAAAATATCTGAAACCGGATGTGTATTATGATCTGGTGGAAAAGATCAATCTGAGAAAAAGTGAGAGGGAAGCTCTCGTTCAGGGAATCGTAGATGAAGTAAAACAGCATATGCAGGAAGCGCAGATCGATGCGGAAGTCAACGGCAGGGTAAAACATTTTTTCAGCATTTATAAGAAAATGGTGAATCAGGACAAAACGCTGGATCAGATCTATGATCTGTTTGCAGTGCGGATCATCGTGGAGAGTGTGAAAGATTGTTATGCGGCGTTGGGTGTGATCCATGAATTGTATACGCCGATTCCAGGACGTTTTAAGGATTATATTGCCATGCCGAAGCCGAATATGTACCAGTCACTGCATACTACGCTGATCGGGCCAAACGGACAGCCGTTTGAGATTCAGATACGTACATTTGAGATGCACCGGACAGCGGAGTTTGGTATTGCCGCTCACTGGAAATACAAAGAAGCTTCCGATGGAAAGAAACCGGTACCGCAGCAGGAAGAAGAGAAACTCAGCTGGCTGAGACAGATTCTGGAATGGCAGAAGGATATGTCGGATAACCGGGAGTTTTTGAGCCTTTTAAAGAGTGATCTGGATCTGTTCAATGAGAACGTCTATTGCTTCAGCCCGGCAGGAGATGTAAAAACGCTGCCCCGGGGGTCAACAACCGTGGATTTTGCATATAGTGTTCACAGTGCGGTGGGCAATAAGATGGTAGGAGCCAGGGTCAACGGAAAGCTGGTGCCTATTGAGTATGAGATCCGCAACGGTGATCGGGTGGAAATCATCACTTCCCAGAATTCCAAAGGGCCCAGCCGGGACTGGCTGAAACTGGTAAAGAGCACGCAGGCAAAGAATAAGATCAATCAGTGGTTTAAGCAGGAACTGAAGGAAGATAATATCTTAAAAGGCAAGGAAATGCTCAGTAATTATGCCAAGTTAAAGGGCAAGGTGCTGGGAGAATACACGAAACCGAAATACATGGAAGCCGTTATGCGAAAGTATGGATTCCGCGACTGGGAAAGTGTACTGGCAGCTTTGGGGCATGGAGGTCTGAAAGAGGGACAGATCCTGAATAAGCTGGTGGAGGCTTACGAGAAAGAACATAAGAAAGAGATAACCGATGAAAAAGTACTGGAAGCAGTGTCAGAAGCTAAGGAAAAACTGCCGATCGTAAAAGAAAAGGGAGGCATCGTGGTGAAGGGCATTGACGATGTGGCAGTGCGGTTTGCAAAATGCTGCAGTCCGATTCCGGGAGATGAGATTGTGGGATTTGTGACGAGAGGTCGGGGCGTGACTATTCACAGAACCGATTGTGTGAATGTGATGAATCTTACGGAATCAGACCGGGTGCGGCTGATCGATGCGGAGTGGCAGGGAAGTAATTTCTCCAATGGGCTGTATACTGCGGAGATCAACGTATATGCCAATAACCGGACGGGTCTTCTGGTGGATATTTCCAAGATCTTTACCGAGAAGAAGATCGATCTGGCGGCTATCAACAGCCGGATCAGCAAGCAGGGAACGGCAACTATTTCCATGACTTTTGATGTACACAGTACGGAAGAACTGAACAGTCTGGTGGAGAAGATCCGTCAGGTGGACAGTGTTCTGGATATAGAACGGACGACAGGGTGAGAAATATGAAAAGTAAGATAGAACAGCTCGTACTGGGAATGGTGTCTACCAATACCTGGTTTCTGATGAATACACAAAGTAAAGAAATGGTGCTCCTTGATCCGGCAGATGAGGCGGAGCGGATTGAACAGAAAATAGCGCAGATGGAGGGGATTCCCAAAGCAGTGCTGCTCACCCATGGACATTTTGATCATATGATGGCGGCAGAGGCTTTGCAGCAAAGGTACGGTATTTCCGTGTATGCTTTGCGGGAAGAAAAAGCACTTTTGGAGAACCCGGGGATGAATCTTTCCGGGCTTTGGGCGAAACCTTACAGCTTTACGCCGGATCAATGGGTGACGGATGGTGAGGAGTTATCGCTGGCTGGATTTTCCATTCATGTTTTCCATACTCCGGGACATACGGCGGGAAGCTGTTGCTATTATATAAAAGAAGAACATGTGTTGTTTTCCGGTGATACGCTGTTTGCGGGCAGTGTGGGAAGAACGGATTTTCCTACTTCCGATGGAGGAAAGATGCGGGAGAGTGTGCATTTCCTTCTGGAAAAGTTTCCGGATGAGACGAGAGTGTACCCGGGACACAATGAAGAGACAACCATAGGATATGAAAAGAGGTATAATCCCTTTGCTTAATAATATTGAAATTCGATTTAACAGAAAAGATTTTGAATATGATGTGTATTCTCTGGTGAAAGCCTTTTATCCTCAAAGTCAGGTAGAGATGTTTTATGGGGATGAGAAAGGGAAAGGAGAATATGAGCTTGTACTCCTGGTTACTTACGGTGATCAGGAGATTTGCGTGGAGGCAGAAAAAGATAAAAAGGTGATCGGCAGGCAACGGGCAGCCGTAGCGTATGAAAAGGGTAGAAAAGAGACGAAAAATGTGCTGAAACAGCTGGTATACGATCTGCTCTGTAAGCAGACGGGACATACGCTGCCCTGGGGAAATCTCACCGGAATACGTCCCACTAAGATACCTATGAAACTTCTGGAGAACGGGTGGAAGAATACGGAAATTGCCGCATATCTGCGGGAAACGTACGGTGTGAGTAAGGAAAAGACGGCTTTGGCAGTGGCAATCGCCAATCGGGAGAAGGCGCTGCTTGATGAGCTGGATTATGAGAAGGGTTACAGTCTTTATGTGGGAATCCCGTTTTGCCCCAGTATTTGCCTGTATTGTTCTTTTGGCTCTCATCCGCTGGAGCGGTGGAAAAAACGGGTGGATGAATATCTGGATGCCCTTTGCAGGGAACTGACCTTTATCGGAGAAGAGATGAAAGGGCGGAGTCTGAATACGGTGTATATCGGAGGAGGAACGCCTACCACGCTGGAACCGGAACAACTGCGCCGGCTTTTGGGGCATATACAGAAAACTTTTGATTTTTCCAAGGTGAGAGAGTATACCGTTGAGGCGGGAAGACCCGACAGTATCACCCGGGAGAAGTTACAGGCGCTCAGAGAATTTCCAGTGACAAGAATTTCTGTAAATCCGCAGACGATGAACCAAAAGACACTGGATATTATAGGAAGAAAACATACGGTGGAAGATACGGTAGAGATTTTCCATATGGCGCGGGATCTGGGATTTGAGAATATTAATATGGATCTGATCATTGGGCTTCCGGGAGAAGGAAAGGCTGAAGTGGAGCATACGCTGGAAGAGATCAGGAAACTGCATCCGGACAGTCTGACGATTCATTCTCTTGCGCTGAAAAGGGCAACCCGCCTGCATTTGTTTAAGGATCAGTATACGGAGATGTCTTTTGAGAATAGTCAGGAGATTATGGAGATGACGCAGCAGTGCGCCCAGGATCTGGGGCTGAATCCCTATTATCTGTACCGGCAGAAAAATATGGCGGGAAATTTTGAGAATGTGGGATACGCAGAGGTTGACAAAGAAGGAATTTACAATATACTGATTATGGAAGAAAAGCAGACAATCCTGGCAGCAGGAGCGGGCGCTTCCACAAAATTTGTTTTCCAGCATGGCGAGCGGATTGAGCGGGTGGAAAACGTAAAGGATGTGAACCAGTACATCCAGCGTCTTGATGAAATGCTGGAGAGAAAGCGGGCGGGGATTGCCGCTTATCTTGAGTAGGCGGTTCTTATCCGCAGAAATGAAGTTGGAGGAAAGGGCATGTCCGCGGAAATGAAGTATGTGAATGAAAAACATATGCTGCAGTATAGTCTGAAGGAGCAGTTGGTTCACGGGATGCGGGTGAGTAATCTGGCATATGGAGTGGCAAAAGAACTGAGAATGTCTCAGGAATTTTGTCAGGATATGGCTGTGGCGGGAATGCTCCATGATATAGGAAAAGAGCTGGTGTCCAGCGAACTGGAGAAAGAGGAAGAGAGACTTTTAGTGGAAGAGATTCATTATGTACGTCTGCATCCTCAGGCCGGCTATGAGATTTTGGAAAGAAGGGGTTATTCTCAGCGGGTTCTTGAAACCGTACGTTATCATCATGAAAATATGGATGGCAGCGGTTATCCGGAAAATCTGGCTGGAGAGGGCATTCCTCTGGGAGCCCGGATCGTGCGGGTGTGCGACGTTTATGCGGCGCTGACCTCCGATCGCCCCTATCGTACTGCATTTGATAAAAAGACGGCGGTGGAACTTATGATCGAATCTGTCAAAGACTTTGATGTGAAAGTTTTTCTGGCATTTCAGCATTATATCCACAGTCGGGAGGAAAAGAAGATCATATTACCTGATATCGTTGTAAAGTCCGCAGGAACAGACGATCAGATGATGGAAAAAGGAGACGAACTATGGCATTAAAGAAAAAACCGGTTACCGGAATGAAAGATATTTTGCCGGCAGAGATGGCAGTGAGGGATTATGTGATCCGTCAGATCAAGGAGACTTACAGTACTTTTGGATTTTCATCCATTGAGACCCCTTGTGTGGAGCACATTGAAAATCTGTCCAGTAAGCAGGGCGGAGAGAATGAAAAATTGATCTTTAAGATTCTGAAAAGAGGAGAGAAACTGAAACTGGATACGGCGGAATGTGAGGCGGATCTGGTGGATGGCGGACTGCGCTATGATCTTACCGTACCGCTTTCCCGTTATTATTCCAATCATGCCAATGAACTTCCGTCTCCTTTTAAGGCGTTGCAGATGGGAAATGTGTGGAGAGCAGACAGACCCCAGAGGGGACGTTACCGTCAGTTTATGCAGTGTGATATTGATATTCTGGGAGAACCGACCAATCTGGCAGAGATTGAACTGATTCTGGCAACCACGACGCTGTTGGGAAAACTGGATTTTAAGAATTTTACCATTCGTATCAACGACAGAAGAATCCTGAAAGCGATGGCTGCGTACAGTGGATTTGCACCGGAATCTTACGATACGGTCTTTATTATTCTGGATAAGATGGATAAGATCGGTCTGGAAGGCGTCAGGGGAGAGCTGGAGAAGGAAGGATTTGCCAAAGAATCCATCGATACGTATCTGGCAATGTTTGAGGAGATTACCAGTGATGTCGCCGGAGTAAGATATGTGAAGGAAAAACTGGCAGGCGTCCTTGATCCTGCTTATGCAGAAGGTCTGGAGCTTATTATGAACAGCGTGGATGCAGTGAAAACAGCAGATTTTAAGCTGGCTTTTGATCCTACGCTGGTGCGGGGAATGTCTTATTATACAGGGCCGATCTTTGAGATTTCTATGGATGAGTTCGGTGGCAGTGTGGGCGGCGGCGGTCGTTATGACGAAATGATTGGAAAATTCACTGGAAATGATACCTGCGCCTGCGGATTTTCTATTGGATTTGAGCGTATCATCATGCTTCTGATGGAGAGAGGGTTTCAGGTTCCTCAGGCAGGAGGAAAGAAAGCGCTTCTTATCGAGAAAAATATGCCGGCAGAAGGTATGATGAAGGTTTTAAAGCAGGCGGAGGAAGAGAGAAAGAATGGTTCTCAGGTAACGATCGCTGTGATGAAGAAAAATAAAAAGTTCCAGAAAGAACAGTTAAAAGAAGAAGGCTATGAAGAAATTATAGAGTTCTTTGCAGACAGAATGTAAGAATTGGAGGAGAGAAAAATGGCAGAATCAATGAAAGGTCTTAAGCGGACACATCGCTGTACGGAAGTCACCAAAGCGCAGATCGGTGAAACCGTTACGCTGATGGGCTGGGTACAAAAGAGCAGAAATAAGGGTGGAATTATTTTTGTGGATCTCAGAGATCGTTCCGGTATTATGCAGCTGATTTTTGAAAATGGAAGTATCAGTGAGAAAGGATTTGAAAAAGCCGCAAAGCTGAGAAGTGAATTTGTAATTGCCGTTACCGGTGTGGTGGAGGCCCGTTCCGGAGCAGTCAATGAAAATCTGAAAACAGGAGAAATAGAGATCAGAGCCAACGATCTGAGAATTCTTTCCGAGGCAGAGACACCGCCGTTTCCTATTGAGGAGAACAGCAAGACGAAAGAAGAACTGCGTCTGAAATATCGTTTCCTTGATCTTAGAAGACCGGATATCCAGAGAAATCTGATCATGAAATCCAAAGTATCTACATTGACCCGCCAGTTTATGGCGCAGGAAGGTTTTTTGGAGATCGAGACGCCGATGCTTACCAAGAGTACGCCGGAAGGGGCGAGAGATTATCTGGTGCCCAGCCGTGTACATCCGGGAAATTTCTATGCGCTTCCGCAGTCTCCGCAGTTGTTTAAACAGCTTCTGATGTGTTCCGGTTATGACCGTTATATTCAGATTGCCCGCTGCTTCCGTGACGAGGACCTGCGAGCAGACCGTCAGCCGGAATTTACCCAGATCGACATGGAGCTGTCTTTCGTAGATGTGGACGATGTGATCGATGTGAATGAGCGTCTGCTGGCATACCTGTTTAAAGAAGTATTGGACGTAGAAGTTCCGCTTCCGATCCAGAGAATGCCGTGGCAGGAAGCGATGGACCGTTTCGGATCTGACAAGCCGGATCTGCGGTTTGGTATGGAGCTTCAGAATGTGTCTGAGGTTGTGAAGGGCTGTGAATTTGCAGTATTTAAAAATGCGCTGGAAAACGGCGGTTCTGTTCGTGGTATCAATGCAAAAGGACAGGGCGCTATGCCGAGAAAGAAAATCGATAAGCTGGTAGACTTTGCAAAAGATTATGGCGCTAAGGGACTGGCTTATGTGGCAATCCAGCCGGATGGAACGGTAAAATCATCCTTTGCGAAATTCATGAAGGAGGAAGAGATGGACGCCCTCATCAAAGCGATGGACGGTGAGGCAGGAGACCTTCTTCTCTTTGCAGCAGATAAGAATAAAGTGGTGTGGGATGTGCTGGGAGCGCTTCGTCTGGAACTTGCCCGTCAGATGGAGCTTCTCGATAACTCCGAATACCGTTTCGTATGGATCACAGAATTTCCATTGCTGGAGTGGTCTGAGGAGGAAAATCGTTTCAAGGCGATGCATCATCCGTTCACGATGCCTATGGAGGAAGACCTTCCTTATATCGATTCCGATCCTGGAAGAGTGCGAGCAAAAGCGTATGATATCGTATTGAATGGTACGGAGATCGGCGGCGGAAGTGTGAGAATCCACCAGAATGATATTCAGGAGAAGATGTTCGAGGCGCTGGGCTTCACAAAAGAACAGGCGTATGAACAGTTCGGATTCCTTCTGACGGCATTCAAGTACGGTGTTCCTCCTCATGCAGGTCTGGCATATGGTCTGGATCGTCTGGTTATGCTTATGGCAAAACAGGAGAGTATTCGTGACGTAATCGCATTCCCGAAGGTGAAAGATGCATCTTGTCTGATGTCCGAGGCTCCGAATGTGGTAGATGAAAAACAGCTGGAAGAGCTGGGAATCGCTATCCGCAAGCAGGAAGAAGAATAAAAGAAAAAAAGAAAGAACTGCAGTTTAAAACGTATTTGGAATATTTATCCATGTTCCGCTCAGTCTGCGCTCACTTTGAGCTTGTAATCTCAAAGCGTGCTCCACAAATTCGCGGAAAATGGATACATATTTCTGAGCATTGTTTTATGCTGCAGTTCTTTTTGGCATCAAGGTTGAGAGGGGCTGTCGTTTAGTTTTGCAGATGGGTGGAAACTTCGTTGATTGCCTCTGGCAGATTGCCAAGGAGGGCATTTTCCACTTCATCGTTCATTTCCATAGTCCAGTTGGCGCCGTCATTTTTCATGGTGATGGTGACCGGGGTAGAGGTGGAAGCTGTATTTTCCGTGATACAGGAAATGAGGATTTCATTTGCCCGGGTAAGCCGTCCCCCTATCCCGTCCTGAAGCGCTTGAGCTGTTTGCGTGTATTCTGCAACCTGGGTCTGGTAATTGCTCATCATGGACCGGCAATCGCAGCTGGTAAGTTCCAGTTGAACAACGGCGCTCACACCGTCAGCGGAAATTTCTTCCGACAGAATGGAATAATCCAGATAGGTGAGAAGCTGTGCAGCGAGAGCACGGGAGATAGTGCGGCGATATTCGGCGTCTCCGGTGAAAATACTGTCCAGATTCAGATAACGGCTGAGCTGTTCGGAGTCAAATTCTTTTAAGGTATCCAGATGGATGGAAATGATTTCCGAAGGCGTAAACAGGTTGACATCCGATACATGAGAGGAAAAATTACCGGTGAGAGCGGTGGTAAGATCTCCGGGGGCATCAATACTCCAGACCTTATCAGAGCGTGTCAGCGAAATTGTATAGAGGGAGGTGACCGTGTCTGCCGGCTGATCTTTTAGCACCTTTCCCAGCAGAAGATAGCAATCTTCCAGTGAAAAAGAGACGCTGGAGGGCGTAGCAGTATTTTGAATCTGCTTGCGCATCGCCTGCTGGGAATAATTTTTGGCAAGCTGCTTTCCGTCAATGGTAGTAAGCTGTACGGTGACGAGAGCGTGGCTGCCGTCCTTTTCTACTTTTTTGATCTGGTAGGAAAAGTCCTTGTAAAATCCTGAGAAAATATCTTTGATTCCATCCGGAATGGTTTTATCGGAGGATTCCGTGGGGAAGAGGTCTTCATAGGAAAGATAGTTTTCCAGTTCCTCAGAATCGGTCTCTTTTAAGAGCGAGAGTTCATGGCGGACTAATTTTACCGGGTCCTGGTCATAAGGGATCTGTTTTTCCATATAAATAAAAAGAAAAATCAGACCTGTCAGTTCAAGGATCAGGATCAGAGGGATGCCGATGGTGAATTTTTTGTGCCGGGTCTTATGATGAAACGCATACATACCCAAAAGACATCCGGGAGCGCCGCCTAAAAGGGCAAACAGAAAAAGCACAGATTCCCGGATGCGCCAGCGGTTGTGGATGGCTTTATATTTGTCCAGGGCAAACGCAAAGATTCCTCCCAGATTGATCAAAAGAAAATAAATAATAAGGTAACGCATGGTATGTCCTCCTGAAAGTTTTGACTGGTTTCAGTTTATCAGAAAGGAGAAAAATGTCAACTGGGAGGAGAAAGAGAGAGATTATTATATAAAGAGTAAGGGAAAAGTAAGGAACTGCCAGAAGGATAATGATATAATGAAAGCGAGTGAGCGGGAAAAGACCGCGTGTGTGCAAGAGGATTTGTTCAGGAGGATCATAAATGAAGAAAAAGACATTGGTAATAGGAAGCCTGGCGGGAGCAGGAGTTCTTGTGGCAGGCGTAGGGATCTGGGCAGTAGTGGGAAGAGGAGATGGAAACACTTCCGATAATGTGGTGTATGTAAATTCAGTGGAAAATATTATGAATCCCGGCAGTGGGAATGGAGCGATCAATCGTTTTGCCGGTGTCGTGGAGACGCAGCAGAAGTTGGAGATCCAGGTAGAACAGGATAAAACGGTTAAGGAAGTATTTGTGGAGGAAGGGCAAACTGTGGAGGTGGGGACTCCTCTGTTTGAGTATGATACGGAAAAGACGGAAGAAGAACTCAGCAAAGCGAAACTGGAACTGGAAAGGATCAGCAATACCATAGGAAATAAGTATAATGAGATTGCTGCGCTGGAAAAGGAAAAAAACAGCGCCGATCAGGAAGCAAAACTGGATTATACCATGCAGATTCAGAGCGCGCAGATGGAATTAAAACAAAGTGAGTATGAGAAGAAGAGTAAGCAGGTGGAGATTCAGAAATTACAGGATACTCTGGAAAATGCTCAGGTAGAGAGCGAGATGGCGGGGGTTGTAAAATCTATCAACGACGGTTCTTCCGGTGAGATGAATTACAATGGAGAAAGTCAGGCTTTTATGACGATCATAGCCATGGGTGACTTTCGGATCAAGGGGAAGATCAACGAACAGAATATGGGAGCGATCATTTCTGGACAGCCGGTGATCATTCATTCCCGGGTGGATGAAGATGTGACCTGGAAGGGAACCATGGGAGAAGTGGATATGCAGAATCCGGGCAATGACAGCGGCAACTTTTATATGTCCAGTGGAGACGGAACTACCCAGTCAAACTCTTATCCGTTCTATGTGAATCTGGATTCCTCCGAGGGGCTGATGCTGGGGCAGCATGTATATATTGAAGCAGATTACGGTCAGGAAGAAAAGAAAGCGGGAATCTGGCTGGACGAATCTTTCGTGTGTGATGTGGATGCTGAGCCTTATGTGTGGGTGGATAACGGAAAAGGAAAATTGGAGAAAAGAGAGATTACTCTGGGGCAGCATGACGAAGAATTGTTCCAGTATGAGATTGCAGACGGTCTCACTGCAGAAGATCTGATTACCTATCCGGAAGACGGATTAAAAGAGGGAATGGCAACGGCAAAGGGAGAGAATGGCAGAATGGGACAGAGTAATCCTGAGATGCCGGAAGGAGATCCTGGTCTGGAAATGCCGGACACAGAATCCGTACCGGAAGGAGAGACGGTTCCAGAAGAGGGAGATGCTCCGGCAGATGACGGAATGCTTTTGTATGACGGTGAGACGGAAGGCGCAGAGGGCGCAGCAGACAAGTCGAATGAAATAAGCGGTGGAACGGAGGATGGACAGTGATTCTTGAATTAAAAGATATCTGTAAAGATTATATTCAGGGGAAAATGGTGATTCCGGTGTTGAAACATGTGGATTTTCACATGGAAAAGGGAGAATATGTGGCGATCATGGGACCTTCCGGTTCTGGAAAAACCACATTGATGAATATTGTAGGTTGTCTGGATCAGGCAACTTCCGGACAGGTGATCCTGGATGGGCAGGATATCAGCAAGTGTACAGATAATGAAATGTCAGATCTGCGTTTGCATAAGATCGGCTTTGTATTTCAGAATTTTCAGCTTCTGCCCAAGCAGACGGCGTTGGAAAATGTGGAACTGCCGCTTACCTATGCGGGAATCCCTAAAAAAGAGAGAAAAGAGAGAGCGCTGGCAGCACTGAAACGAGTTGGTCTGGAGGAACGAGTGGATTTTCAGCCCAATCAGTTATCGGGAGGTCAGAAGCAGAGAGTGGCGATTGCCCGGGCTATGGTGAATAACCCCAGGATTCTTCTGGCGGATGAGCCGACAGGAGCTCTGGACAGCGCTTCCGGTGAACAGGTGATGGAGCTTTTCCAGCGGCTGAACGATGAGGGAGTCAGTATTTTGATGATCACTCATGACAGTGAAATTGCAGGATATGCACAGAGAAAAGTGGTCATTCGTGATGGAATCTTAAAAAAGGAGGGATAACCCGTGAAAAAGAAATGGATAGTGGCTGGTACGGTGGCGGGGGTCATCCTTCTTACCGGGGTGACCGTATATGCGGTGAAGAAAAGCAATGAGGAAAAGGTAAAGGTTGTATCTGTACAGGAGATGATGGGGTATGGAGGCGATATGAGTAATACCAGCATGTCTGGAAATATCACCTCCGATGTGTCTCAGGACATTTATCTGACGGACAGCCAGGTGGTAGACGAGATCTTTGTAGAGGAAGGTCAGACGGTTAAAGAGGGAGATAAGCTGATCTCCTATGATATGACGCTGGTGAATCTGCAGATGGAAATGAAGAAATTAAGTAAGGAAAGTATTGAACTTAATATAAAAAAAGCGCAGCGGGAAATCAAGAAGCTGAAAAACACAACACCTGCCAGTGGAAATGGAGGGATGGATGATCCTAGCTTTATGGATCCGGGACTGGAAGAGCCCATGGAACCGGAAGAACCTATGGAGCCGGAAGAACCGGAGACAGAACCTGCTGCAGCGCTGGCGCAGCTGGATCAGGAGTCAGAACCATACATGGGATCTGGAACAGAAGAAGACCCCTATCATTTCCTTTGCAGTCAGAAAGGCGTTGTGCTGGGAAGTTTTCTGAATCGTATGGCAGAAGAACAGTGCTTTTTTCTGATCGAAGTGCGAGAGGGAGATTTGAGTAATGGAGCGCTGATGAAGGTTTGGGGACAGAAAATCAGCGAGGAAAATTTCAGCGCCGATCCAGAGATGAAATATCGGGTGGCGCTGGGAATCTTTGAGGAAGAGGAAGAAATTCTTCATCCTCAGGCATTTTCGCGGCTTACAGCGCAAGATATAGAGCAGAAGAACTGGTGCAAGGGAGATGGCAGTCGGGAAAAACCGTATGTATTTCTTGTGACAGCCGATGGAACGGTGGAAGGCAGCTTTTTTAATAAAATGAAAGAGCTGGGCGGATATTTTCGTATTGAGGTGAGAGAAGACGGCGTATACAGCGGCATCTTGCTGAAAGCATGGGAACAGGATGCTGAGAATCTGGGAGAATTTGAAGATGGGACGGTGTATGTG